>Ga0209202_1000025_pt1 | contig 239302 bp, 274 predicted proteins | sample AD_UKC032_MetaG_FD_184416 | JGI IMG/M metagenome (GOLD analysis project Ga0209202, IMG submission 184416) | Active sludge microbial communities of municipal wastewater-treating anaerobic digesters from USA - AD_UKC032_MetaG (SPAdes) (version 2) | ecosystem: Engineered > Bioreactor > Anaerobic... | reverse complement strand
CTTTATCTTCTTTTTCTTTATCTTCTTTTTCTTTATCTTCTTTTTCTTTATCTTCTTTTTCTTTATCTTCTTTTTCTTTATCTTCTTTTTCTTTATCTTCTTTTTTTTCTTTTATAGTCATTTCCATACCGAGGGCATCATGAAATTGATCATTAATCATTTTAATTAATGGTTCAATATAATTTTCCGCTTCTACAATAATTTTATTGTTTTCTATCTTAAAATCAATTTTTTGTTTTAAAGTAAAATTAAAAATTGACTTCACTTTTTCATTTATATCTTCAATTTTTCTTTTTATTGTAAACTCATAAATAACAGTTTTACTTGAAAGAGGATTATTAAAATCAACAAGAACTCTTCCACCTGAAACACTAACTATTTTAACTAGCATACCATCAATATTCAAAGTCAATCCAGGATAAGGATTAACTTCTTTTTCTTTAAATATTTTAAGAGGTATTAATTTGACTAACTCTTTTTTTCTTATACCGAATGCTTTTTCAGGACTAAGTTCAACAAAATATTTTTTTCCAACTTCTTTTCCTTCAAGATAATTATCAAAACCTTCGATTAACATTCTTTTACCAACACAAATAATAAAAGGATTGTCATCTATTTTTAATCCGATTTTACTAGCATCTTCCTTTATATTTGTATCAAAAATATCTCCCTCTTTTATTTTACCTGTAAATTCTATTTCTACAAAGTCATTTATCTTTATTTTTTCCATTAATCATCATAAAAGGCAATCTTTATAAATCTATTTTTCCCAGAGTTATTATGAGTTACAAGTTAATTGATGCAACAGAGGTAAGAAATGGTACTACAATAATGATTGAGGGAGAGCCATGTACTGTAAGAAGTTACGATGTTAGTAAGACTGGAAAGCATGGTCATGCTAAAGTAAGACTTGAGGCAATTGGAATATTTGATGGTAAAAAAAGAGTTACTGTTCAACCAGGTCATGAGAGATTTGAAGTTCCATTAATTGAAAAAAAGAAAGGACAAGTTCTTTCTGTTTCTGGAAAAAATGCAAGTCTTATGGATCTTGAAAGTTTTGAAACAATAGAAGTTCCAATACCTGAAGAAGTTGAAGGAGATATAAAAGAAGAATCACAAGTAGAATACTGGGATATTGATGGGAGAAAAATAATAAAACGAGTAATTTAATAGAAAATGGAGAAAATTAAAATTTTTAATCCTCAATTTAGGAGGTAAATTTCAGATGGCAAAAATACTTATAGCACAAACAAGATTATTCAAGAATGTTTTCTTATGTAAGAAATGTAATGCTAAGATTAGAATGGATCCTAAAAAGATTCTTAGTGGAAAAGTTCAGTGTAGAAGATGTAAAGGAACTAAATTCAGAGCAGTTAAAAAAGATAAGTAAGATTGATTAATAAAACTTAAAAGAGGTAAGTTCTTAAATAAGGATAACTAAACATAATAAGAAAAATGGGATTTTTATTTTATGATATTGCATTTCTAGTAATATTTACTACACTTGTTGTTCTTTTTTTATACAAAAAAAGAAAGAGTCTACAAAGAGAAGGACCTTTATTTTTATACAAAACAAAAATTGGAATAAAAGCTATTAATTATTTTAGTAAAAAATATGAAAAACAATTAAGATGGATTCAATATTTATCAATAATTACTGGATATATATTGATGATTATAATTTTATATCTTTTTATACAAATTGTATACATCTATGCAATACAACCTGATACTGTAAGAGCAATTAAAATTCCTCCAGTGATGCCTTTAATTCCTTATCTTCCTGCAATGTTCAAAGTTAGTTTTTTACCACCTTTTTATTTTATTTACTGGATATTAATACTTGCAGTTGTTGCAATTAGTCATGAATTTGCCCATGGAATTTTTGCTAAATTCCATAAGATAAAGGTAAAAGCTACAGGATTTGGATTTCTTGGACCTTTTTTAGCTGCTTTTGTTGAGCCTGATGAAAAAAGGATGGAAAAGCTTCCAATAAAAAAACAACTTTCTATTTTAAGTGCAGGAACATTTGCTAATATATTAATTTCTTTATTATTTATTATCATATTTATTATATTTTTTTGGTTAATGTTTATGCCTGCAGGTGCTATTTTTAATACATATACTTTCCGAGAAATTAATGTAACTCAAATAGACTGGATTAATTCGAAGAATATAACTTATTATTCTCAAAATGAAATATTAAATAATCTAGATATTAATAATAAGAATAATTTAACTAAAATAATAATTGATGATAAAAGTTATCTAATAAGTAATGAATATTTAATTGATTCTATTAATCAAAGTAAAGAAATAATGATAGCATATGAAGATATGCCTGCAATAAATGTTGGTCTTTCTGGAGCAATAATTGAATTTAATGGGATAAAAGTAAGAAATACAAATGAACTAATTAATGAATTAAAAAAATATAGCCCTGGTGATAATGTTGAAATTAAAACAAAAATAGATAAAAACATAAAAGAATATGATATTACTCTTGCTGCTAAACCTACAAATAAAAATGCTGCTTATCTAGGTATTGGTCTTTTAGAATCAAGCAGAAAGGGAATAGCTGGGAAAATATATTCAATAATTTCTATAATAAGACAACCAGGAACATATTATGAAAGTAAAATTGGAAGTGATTTAACTGTTTTTATACAAGATTTTCTCTGGTGGATGATATTAATAAACATAAGTGTTGCACTTGTTAATATGCTTCCTTTAGGAATATTTGATGGAGGAAAAGTTTTTTATTTAACTGTCCTATATTTTGCAAAATCAGAAGATATTGCTAAAAAATCGTTTAAAGCAATAACAATGCTATTGTTATTTTTGTTAGGTATAATGATGTTATTTTGGTTTTTTTCAATGTTTATTTAAATAAAGTTTATTTTTTTATTTTTTTGAGAGATATTTGAATAATTTTTATCGACGGAAATAAAATATTTTCAAAAAAAAATTTCAAAAAATAGAAAGGTATTTAAATGATATTTGATTAATTTTATTATTAAATAAAAAGAGGTAACCAACTTAATTGGTTAATTAAAAATGGCAAAGAAAAAGAAAAAAAGATAAAATTCCGTTAATAATTTAATTTTTTATTTATTTTAATATTTGATTCTATTTCTTTTATTATTTTTATAATATTCTAAAAAAATATATGTTAATCTCAAGTTATAAATAAACAATACCTTCTTTTGTTAATGCAACAAAACGAATTCCTGCTGGAAGTGAAAGAATAGCAGAAATTAATGCCATATGTTCTTTGCCCTCACCAGAAGCAATTGAAAGAGCAACTTCAGTATCATTAATTTTTCCCTGTAACTTCTTTTGAATTTCTTGTTTAAGATCAATTAACTTCTTATTTGTATCAACTTCAATAAATTCAGTTGACTTTTCTGTTTTAAAATCTTTTGCAAATGAACTTCCAACTAAGATTATTTTATCCCACTCTCCTTGTTTTATTAAACCAGCTACCTGACCCCAAGTTCCTTTTCCAGAACTAAGTAATGCTATTAATTCCATCTTAAATAAAAAGATATTTTATTAATAAGAAAAAACATTATGTTTATAAGTATTGTTGCGTTGATAACTATAATATGCCAAAAGATGTGCCTTTAAGTGAGATTATTTTAAGAAAATATGAGAAACCATATAATATTGAAAAGAGACAGTTAGTTAAAAAAATATGTCTCTCACTTGGACTTTTACAGCCAGGTGATAGCCGTGATGTGATAATTGATGTTCTTATGGTTTTACTTGAAGAACGAGAAAATAAATCAAAACTTGATTCTTATCAGATAAAGGCTAAAGTAGAGGAGATGCGAACAAAACATAATCTTGAAATGAGGGGAATTGCTGAATCAAATATAAGAAGACAGTTAAAAAGATTAAGAGATTTGATGATTATTGAAAAAAAACAAAATCTTTATTACATTTCTGAATTTGAATCACTGCATGAAATTTTTGAACAAAAAATTCAGAAATTAATCGTTGACCCGAGTATTGAAAGACTTAAAGACTACCTGAAAGAGCTTGATAAACCAAAAGACTAGATAAAAAAAGGAATAAATTAATTATTAATTAAAATCAATACCTAAAACATTTTTAATAAAAATCTCAATTTCAACAATTTTTTCTTTATTTAGTGAAACTTGTAAACCATATGGTGCAGGTTTAGTTAAAATTAAGTTTTCTTTAATTAATTCTTTTGCAATTTTATCAATATCTTTTCCCATATGGGATGGAAATCCTCTTCTTAATGTATCAAATGCAGTATGAACTCCACCAATAACTTTTTTTCTTCTAAGATGATACAAAATTGTTGCTTTTATTTTATCATCATCTAAATCCATTATTAAACCAATAATGAGTAATATTTAAATGTTTCTAATTTTGTTATTTAAAAACATTAATCAAAACATTTATAAAGTCTTAAAGGGTTAGTAAATTAAGAAAAATGGAAAAAAGAAAATTCTTGATTTTCTAAACCATTTTTTAAAAGAAAAAATGGAAAATGAAACAATATTTTTACATGTTTTTGGTAATAATCCCATAACTAAAGTTTTAGATTTTCTAATAACCTTCCAGTTATTTGATTATCCTCTAACAGAAATAGCAAAAAATTCAGGAGTCAGCTATTCAACTCTTCAGACATTCTGGGATAGATTAGTTGATAATAAAATAGTAATTAAAACAAGAAGAGTTGGTAAATCGGATTTGTATAAATTAAATACCAATAATCCTGCAGTTAAACAATTAATAAAACTTGATTGGAATTTAATAAAGGGTGCTGAACAAGAGATAATTAGTTAACTACATTATTTATTTTCAATCTTAAACAGTTTATTAGTTTATAACTATCTGCCCATTTTGCATAAGCTTGCCAACCTTGAAAACTTTCTAAGATTTTTTCCTTAGAAATTTCACTATTTTTAAATAAACTGACTTTGTTAATCATATTTTTTATATTTCTTTTTCTTAATAGTCTAAAATAATAGTAATTTCTAAAGCCAACAAAATCAATACCTCTTGAAAGACATATAATTCTTGATTTGTCTTTATGTAATTCTAATTTTAATTCTACATTTAAAAATTCATTAATTTGCTCTTTCCATATTTCAAGTTGTGATTTTGAGTTATGCAAAATTACAAAGTCATCAACATAACGAATGTAATACTTTACATTTAATTTGTGTTTGGCAAAATAGTCTAATTCATTAAGATAAACATTAGCAAAGAATTGACTTGTTAAATTGCCTAAAGGCATACCAATTCCCTTACTTTTTTGTCCATTTTCAAGAATAATTTTTATTAAATTAACAATTTTAATATCATTTATTCTTTGAGTTATAACATTTATCAGAACATTATGATTAACTTCTTCAAAATAATGTTTAATATCTGCTTTAAGGCAAAATGCTTCAGATTCTAAGTTATTGGTGACTTTTCTCTTAAACAAATCAAATCTTTTGAGCGCAAACAAATTTCCTTTTCCTTTCCTGTTTGCACAAGAATCATAAATAAATGTTTTATCAAATATTAGTTCTATGATATTAATCAAAGCATGATGAACTATTCGGTCTCTGAAATCTGCTTTTGAAATTTTACGAGTTTTTGGATCTCGCAAAATAAATGTTTCTAATGATTTTGGTAAATAATTTTCATTTTTTAGCTCTCTGTAGAGTTGCAATAAATTACCTAAAACATCTTTTTCAAATTCAATAACATAATTTCTTTTTGTTTTTCCTTTTCTTGCTTTTCTCCAAGCAAGAATTAAATTACTTTTAGAGTAAACATCTTTGTAAAGACTTTTATAAGTTTTCATGCCCTAGTTGAGCTATTTCAAGCGAAGCATTGGAATTCTCAGGATTCCTGTTGCAATTCAGGTTAGCCCTATCTGAATTCGCATTAAACCTCGCGACACTTGTAGCAAATTCATCATTTAGCACCATATATTCAGATTTTACTCAAAACTTACCCAAGGTTTTTCATTGTTACTAACTGTTTATATTGAATTTTATGGCTTTATTAATATTAATTGATATTATTTAACATTTAAAGCACTAATGAATTTACATGTAGCCCAAGTTTCCTAGGGAATATATGTTAAATTCAAATAGTTTAACAAAATTTAGTTAATCTAATTTATAGATTAAAAAAGAATTATAATTTTATTCTAAATTAACTTGAAAAGTAATTTTTCGGCGCGTGTGCTTCGCTACCTTCAGTAACTCGCAAATACCCCAAGCGAAGCACTGGAACTCCCAGGACCCCCGGAGCAATACAGGGCAGCCCAACCTGAATTCGCATAAAACCCCGCGACACATTCATCTTTATTTTTTGGTTTAGAGTTCAGTCTCAAAATATATGCTGGAGTCTGATTTATTTTTTGATAAACTGCATCTATTTCATTTACATTTTGTGTTCCTAAAATATATTCTAAGTAATCTTTTGGAGAAACTTTTGAAATAAATCCATCTTTGCCTACAAAATCTGTATCAATTTGATATTGTTCATTTGGAATTTTATAATTATGAATGACATTATCTTTTCCAGTTGGATTATAGTTTATTCTTGTTAGTGTCATAAGATATTTAGCTCTCATTTGATTTTTTACAAATTCTCTTGCTTCTTGTGATTCATCTGTATCTAATTTTGATAAAGCATAAAAAGTTGCGTGATGAAGAGGCATGTCTGCAACATAAAAATCTCCTCTTTCTCTTGCCTTAATTGAATATTCTGCCCAATCATCTTGTGTTTTTTTTATTCCATTATCTAAAAGTGCTTTTGCAAGTCTAACTGTACAATCTTTTCCTCTATATTTTACTCCATCAATTTCCCAATAGTCTATTGTTGAATTTATGTTAACTGGATAAATATCTGTTTGTGTTTGTGGTGTTTCTTTAGCTTTTCTTTCAAGTTCTTCTCTTTCTTGTCTTTCTCTTTCTGCTATTCGCTTTGCTACTTCAATCATTCTTTCTCTATTTGAAAATGAGTTTAGTTTTTGTGTTGTCATTTTTTGTTTTATGTGTTTTTGTTTATTTTTTTTATTTGGTTGTAGTTTATTTTTGTTTTTGGGTTTTTATTGACTATTCGTCATTTCACTTATTCATTTGTTCACTTCTTTACTTCTTCACTTATCCTTTTGGATTGAGCAATTCAGATAGTTGTCTGCTTAGGTCAGTTGGGTTTTGAGAATTATATTCAGCAGTTTCTCTAATTACCTCTTTAACTGGTTTCCATCTTTCATCTGTTTTGGATATTTTATCTAAAAGATTGCTTAGTCTTGAATCAGATATTCCTGCATTTGCAAAAACTAATGCTTCTTCAAGTTTAGGGAATTTATCAAGAATGTCTGCTCTTATTCTTGAATTTCTGCCCAAAACATTATCAAAAGCAGAATAAACATCTCCTCCATTCTCAATATCAACATAAGCTGGAGAAATTGCACCTGAATAAGGAACAGTAAATTTTAAACAGTCTAAAAATAATTCAGGTTGTTTTGGTTCGTGTCCTCTTGATTCCGCAATCATACTTAATGCTTCACTAAAGGCAATTGTAGAAAAAACTGCTCTTGGTGAAAGAACAAATATTTTATTTTCGTCATTATCTTCTCTTATGCCTTCAATATTTGGCCATTTAGTATCAACAGCAATTTTACTATGTCCTGCAACCTTTTCAAGAAAATCCAATCCCTCTGTTAGATAAACACCTAACAAATTAATTGTAGAATGTCTGTCAGTTGATTTAAACTCTTGATTTAAGGCTAAAATATCTTCTTTAGTAACAGATGAATTTGAATGAATATCTGCACGAGGATTTTTCTTTCCGCCAAATATTTCATTTAAATCTCTTGCAGAAGGTCTAAAATCTGGATGATCTAACTTTACAATTAAGTGCATTCTATCTTTTAATGCTCTATCTGAATCAGCAACACCTACATATTATCCATCTCCAAGATTTCCGGTTGCAAATAGAACACTATATCCGTCTGTTCCAAGATTAACTATCTTACCATTATGAACAAATTTTCCATCTGCAAAATCAAAAAAATAATTTTGAACAATTGGAGGACATCTATTTAACTCATCTACAAAAAATAAATTCTTTTTTACATTTTCAGTTAATTCTACTAAATCTTTATCAGATACATCAACTCCAGGTTTTAACTTACCGAGATTAATTTGCTTAAGCAATTCTGAAGGTTCGAAATCTGGTCTTCCCATTGCATAACAAGAAGAATCTCCGAAAATACTAACTAAATCATTTCCCAACTGTGTTTTTCCTCTTCCAGTTCCTCCAACATAATAAACATTAAGTTGAGCGATCAGTGGTGCTTTAACTAAAACATCTTTTGCACTATATTCAACTCCACCTAAAGCAATTCTCCGACTATTAATATAATGTCCGTCATCTAATTTTCTAATTGTCTCTTTTGATCTATCGCTTATCATGTAAAAGTAGCATAATATACTACTTTTTAAACCTTTCGGTTAGTAGTAACTTTATAGTAGTTACTATTACTCTAAAAAGATTATTTTGAAAAAATCAACAAAGCAAAAAATGTCTTTTCCGGATAGAACCCGAAAATAAAAAGCTTTATAAAGCACTTAGAATTGAACATTTTATATCAAACTACATCAACTAGTTCAAGTAATTCTGAACATAAGTTGCATAGGTAGAAGATTGAACCTTTGACAAAAAAGGTTCCCAAAAATAAAAGCTGAACTTAATTAAGAAAATGGCAGAATTAAAATTATCTTTAGAAAAAGCTATAGAAGAAATTAGAAAACAAGAAAAAAAGAAATTTGTTCAAAGCATAGACTTAATTATAAATTTAAGAAAATTTGATGTAAAAAAAACGCAAGTTAATACTTTTATTCCACTTCTACATAAAATCAAGGATAAAAAAGTTTGTGGATTTATTGAAACAAAAACACCTTTAATAAATACAATTAACAAAGCAAGTTTTCCGAATTATAAAGATAAAAAATCACTGAAAAATTTAGTTAAACAATATGATTTTTTTATTGCTTCTGCACAATTAATGCCTGCAGTTGCTTCAACATTTGGTAGAGTTCTTGGACCTGCTGGAAAAATGCCATCACCAAAGCTTGGAATTCTTGTTAATGAAAGCGAGGGAGCTATTAAAGATTTGATAAACAAAGTAAATGCAGTTGTTAGAGTTCAGACAAAAGAACCTTCGATTAAACTAATGATTGGAAAAGAAAGTATGAAAGATGAAGAGATTAAAGAAAACATTGAATCAGTCTATCATTCTATTTTAAATGAACTTCCAAATAAAAAAGAAAATATCAAATCAGTTATGATAAAAACAACAATGGGAAAAGCAATAAAATTGGAGATGTAAAATGCCAAGAGTAAAAAAAACAGATCATAAAAGAGAACCATCAAAAGCAAAGATTGAACTTGTTAAAAAAATAGCTGATGCTATTGATAAAAACCAAACTATAATGTTTGCTTCAATAAAAGGATTACCTGCAAGACAATTTCAAAGAATTAAAAAAGATCTTTCAAAGAATACTCAAGTGTTTATATTAAAGAAAAATATGCTTATTAAATCAATTGATTTATCAAAAAAGAACAATAAGTCATTAAAAGAATATATAAAAGAAGATATTGCTGTCTTAATCTCAAATATTGATGCTTTTGAACTAGCAACATATCTTGCCGAAAGTAAAGTTCCTGTAAAGGCTAAAATTGGGCAAATTTCTGATAAAGAAATTAATGTTGAACCAGGACCAACAGAACTTGTTGCAGGTCCAGTAGTTAGTGAACTAGGATCATTAGGAATAAAAATTGAAATTAAAGGGGGGAAAATTGAAATTAAAGAAGCAAAAACAATTGTAAAAGTAGGGCAAGCAATAAGCGAAGGTGCTTGTGGGATTATGAGTAAACTTAACATTATGCCTTTTTCAGTTGGTTTTATACCTTTAGTAGCTTATGACTCAAAATCAAATAATATTTATACTTCACTTGTAATAGACAAAAAAGGAACATTAAAAGAATTAAAAGAAATTTATTCTAAAGCTCTTGGACTTGCAGTTTCAAGAGAATATATATGTAAAGAAAGCTTAAAGTATATTTTATTAAAAGCAATAAGTCATGAAAAAGCTTTAGAAAATAAAGTTGGAATAAACTCAAAAATTAACGAACAAGATAATGCTCTAAATACGGAGAAAAATTAAATAAAATGGAATATATATACGCAGCTCTATTGTTGCACAAACTTGGACAACCAGTTGATGAAACAAACTTAAAAAAAGTAGTTTCAGCAACAGGTGCACATGTGGATGAAGGAAAAATAAAAATCCTTGTTGCAAGTTTGAACGGTGTTGATATAGACAAAGAACTCGAGAATGCAGTAGCACTAAGTGCTTCAGCAAGTAGTGCAGCAGCACCAGCAGCTGAGCATAAGAAAGAAGAAAAGAAAGAAGAAGAAAAGATGTCTGCAGCAGCAGAAGGTTTGTCTTCATTATTTGGTTAATTTTTTATTTTTATTTTTTTAATAAAAATAGACAAACCTTTAGGTACTTGTAGTATCATCGCCGTTCATTTAGAGAAAACTATAATTTTAACTGATATTAATCTGTAATAAAAATAAAAGTTTATAATCTAAGACTGTTTTATAGATTATGCAAAAAGGTGAAAAATTTGCTTTATTTCTTGGAATGTTAAGTGGAGATGGATGTCTAACTATTGTTCATAATGGAGAGGGTTATAGGGATTATCCAATAAAATTTTGTAATACTAATAAACAACTTGTTTATAAATTTCAAAGTTTATTATTTGATGTATTTGGTCTTAAAAGTAAAATTTTAGTTGATAAAAGAGTTAATAAGAAAGATTTATGGTATATTTCAAAATGTTCAAAGGAAAATTATCTAAAAATTAAAGAAGTTGGCTTTCCCGAAGGAGTTAAGAGAGATGTTCTAATAATTCCAGAAATAATCAAAAATGGAACAGATAAAGAAAAATTAGCATTTATCCTTGGATTTCTAATAACTGATGGTTGTTTAAGAAAAAATAATTCTATCTTATTTCACTCGGGAAGCAAAGTATTTTTAGAAGAGTTGTCTATGCTAATTAGTGAGTTTACTAACACTCAAAAAACAATAAAAGAGTATACTCAAAGAGAGAAATATAAATCATATCAGTTAAATTTAAATAAAGAAGAAACAAAGATTTTATTATCTGGTATGCCGACGTGGGACAATGGTACTCCACTTGCCTTGAGCTAGTATTAAAATAGTAAAAGATAGCAAGCTTCCTTCGGGATATCCCGGTTCGATTCCGGGCGTCGGCGTTTTTTATTAATAAAACTTTTAATAAAATTATTTTTCAAAAAGATTTTTATATAGTGATTTAGTATTTATTATAGTTATTAAAAGAGAAAAATGGAAATATTTAATTCTTTATTATCAAATATACCTAATAATTTTTTAGTTCTGTTTCAAATAGGTATTATGATAATTCTTGCAGGAATATTTGCTTTTGTTTTTAAAATTTTAAAACAACCTAAAATACCTGCTTATATTATTGCAGGAATATTACTTGGACCCCTTGTTTTTGGAATAATCAAAGATAATGAAGTTATAAGATCTTTATCTGAAATCGGTGTTGCTTTTTTACTTTTTTTTGTTGGACTTGAAATTGATCTAAGTAACTTAAAAAGAGTTGGAAAAGTTGCTTCATTTACTGGAATTATTGAAGTGATTTTAGTGTCAATTGTTTCTGTTGTTATATCTTTATTAATGGGATTTGAAAATATAGAATTAGTCTACATTTCCGGAGTAATTGCATTTAGTAGTACTATGATTGTAATCAAGTTACTTGCTGATAAAGAAGAAATAAACACTCTTCACGGAAGAATTATTGTAGGTATTTTATTAATACAAGACATAATTGCAATAATAATACTTACTGTTTTAACAACCAATCTAAGCTTAAGCACTTTATTTTTTTCTTTAGGTAAAGGCATATTGTTTATCATACTTGGAATTTTGATTGGAAGAATGTCTCATCCAATACTAAAAGAATCTGCAAAATCAAATGAACTTCTTTTGCTTGTACCTCTTGCTTTTTTATTTATTTATTCAATTAGCGCTTATCTTTTTGGTCTTTCAGTAGTTGTTGGTGCTTTCTTTGCAGGAGTTGTATTAGCGAATTCTCCTTTTAAAATAGACATTAAAGGGAGAATATATCCTTTAAGAGACTTTTTTGGAGCTATTTTATTTGTTTCATTAGGAATACAGTTATTATGGATACCAAAAGAATACTTAGGTTTATTCATAATTCTTATGGCTATTACTTTAATAATAAAACCAATTATAATATTCTTAACTGTTAGATTATTAGGATATACTAATAGAACTGCTTTTTTAACTGGAAATTCTTTAGGACAAGCAAGCGAATTTGCGTTAATAATTCTAACACAAGGTTTAGCAATGAATCACATAAGTTCTAATATTTTTAGTGTTCTAGTTTTTGTAACTATAATAAGTATGTCTGTTACAAGTTATACAATAAAACATGAACAAAAAATTTACAAAATTTTCTCTTACCCTGCTAAATTATTTGAACATCTTCCAAATAAAAAGGAACAGTTAAACTATCAAAGTGAAAGTAAAGGTGGAGTGATTATTCTTGGGTGTCATAGAATGGGTACTCTTTTATTACAAAAATTTTCTAGTATGAAAGAAGATGTTCTGGTAATTGACTTTAACCCTGATATAATTAAGTCATTAATGAAAAAGAAAGTACCTTGTTTATATGGTGATTACGCAAATCCTGAGATAATGAGTAAAATAATAAAAATAAATCCTAAAATGTTAATAAGTACAATTCCAGATAAAGAAGATAATATCAATTTGATAAGAAAGTTAAAAAAACTGAATAAAAATATATCAATAATTGTTGTTGCAGAAAGAATTCATGAAGCATTAGAATTATATAAAGAAGGAGCAGATTATGTTATACTCCCAAAAGTTATAAGTGGTGTTTATATAGATGACTTAATAGAAAAGATAACTAAAGACAAAAAAAATTTAAAGAAAAATCAGATTGATTTCTTAAATAAAATACACTATTATTTATATAAATAAACTTATTTTATTGTAAATATCTTGTTTTTATTATAAAAATCTAAAGCATCCTCCAGTCTTCTTTTTGATTGAGAATATATAGTAATTAATGGTTCTCCAATTTTTACTTTTTCAGAATTATGTTTAAATAGGAAAAGTCCTGCTTTTTTATCTAAAGGTGAACCAGCAACTCTTGCCAAGAAATTTATTTTTTTATTGTCTATTGAAATAACTTTACCTGATTTTTCAGATTTAATCTCTTTGTTAAATTTAGCTAAACTTAAATTATCTAAACTACCTTTTTGTGCTTCAACTATTTTTCTAAATCTTTCAAAGGCTTGTCCTGATTCTAATGCTTTAATTGCTAAAGTTTCCCCTTTGCCTTTCTTTGTTTTACCACATAACTCAAATATTTGTCCTGATAAAAAAACTGCTTTTTTTCTTAAGTCTTGTGGAGCATTTTTCTCACATTTTAAAACAGAGATTATATCTTTTATTTCAAGAATAGGACCAACACCATTGCCTATTGGTTGATCACCTTTTGTTATTACTCCTTTAAGTTTAAGATTAAACTTTTTTCCAAGATTCTCAAATTTATTTTTTAATTCAATAGCCTCTTTCTTGTTTACCTTAGCAAATTTACCATAAGGAATATCAATTAATACATATTTACTACCTGCAGATATTTTTTTAGCAAGAATTGAGGCTAACAAATTTGGTTCGGGGTCTATATGTATTTGATTTTCAACACGAATTATTTTATCATCAGCTGGAGCAAAACCAAGAGAACCGCCCCAAACAAGACAAGCGTTTGTTTTTTTAATAATGCTCTCGATTTCCCTAATACTAAAGTTAACTTTACAAACTGCTTCCATAACATCTGCTGTTCCTGCAGCACTTGTTATTGCTCTTGACGATGTTTTTGGAAAAATTAAACCTTGGGAAGCACAAATTGAAACAACAAGAGGAGTAGTCCTATTACCTGCAATTCCTCCTATTGAATGTTTATCAACTATATATTTGCCTTTAAGTTTAAGTCTTTTGCCTGTTTCAACCATTGATTTAGTTAAATAAGTAACTTCATCTAAAGTCATACCACATTTGTAAACTGCGGATATAAAAAATGCAATTTCTATTTCAGTTAATGCATTATCTACAATTGAGCTTACAATATTTTTAATCTCTTTTTCAGATAAAGGTTTACATAATAATTTTTTGTTAATTATGTTAACTACGCCTGGCTTTTTTGCTAAATCAACGTTCACTATTTCACTATTTTTTAAATTAAGTTGACTTAAAACCTCTACTGACAAAATAATTTCTCTATCTTTAACCATCTTAGAAGAAATATCTATAACTGCAATGGTTTTTTTTGAGTTATGTGTAATTAAAATACGATCATTAACATTTGCAGACATTCTTAAAGCTGTTTTGTCATTAAGAATTGCAATAGGTCTTCCTGCTTTCCAATTACTAAATTTAACTTTTAATTTCATAAAACCTCTTTAATTTGAAAATACTTTATTTTTTCTTTAGTAAGATTACTACCTTTAAATAGTTTAACTGTAATAGGAAAGGCTTATATTTATTTAAATTACACTGTGTGTTTTTTATACAATTTTATTAAATTATAGATAATTTGTTAATTGTTTTTAATTTACTTTCATTCTTTTTTCATATTTTTTTCTTTATAAATTTCAAATAAAATAATAAGATATGCAATTATGAGAGGTCCAAGTATTATTCCAAAGATACCAAATGCAAGAATTCCCCCAATTATTCCAATTAATGTTAAAGAATTAGGTATATCTGATTGTTTTGATACATAAAAAGGATGAGCTAAATTTTCAAATAAAGTAACTACAACAAGTGAATAAATTGTAAGAAAAAGAGCCTGTGTTGTCTGACCTGTCATAAAAAATCCAAAAACAACTGGGCCCCAAACAATCCATGGTCCAATCATTGGTAAGATACTTGTTATCATTGCAAGATACATTAATAATAAAGAGTTTGGTGCTCCAACAAGATAAAAACCGACTCCTGAAAGTGCACCAGTTATAATCCCAATAATAACTCTTCCAAAAACAACTGAAAAAGTTACTTTCTGAGATTTATTTATGAATCTTGTCGTTGTAGTTTTATCAAAAGGTAATGAATCTTTAATAAGATTTATTATTTTATCTCCATCTCTTAATCCATAAAAGAATACAAGTAAAACAATCAAAAACTCCAATATTAATGTTGGAAAATTCATTATTACTCTATTTAGATTATTCATTAAAGAAGTTGTACTGCTTGATAAAAAAGTTGTGTACATTGCATGAAGATTTGATGCTACTTGCTCGTTAGTAAATAATGCAGGAAAAATATTTTTTAAAGTTCCAACAATATTAAAATTTTGTAATTGAACATATGTATCAAATATCTGATTGATAAGTATTGGTATTGAAAACCAAATAAATAAACTTACTAAAATTAAAATAAATAAACATGAGATAAATGCGGAAATTGTTTCATTCTTTATTTTAGATAAAATTAACCTATAAAATGGATAAAAAATATATGAAAGAATAAGGCCTAAAACAATTGATAAAAATATGGGCTTAATGATTAGAACTGTAAAAAATAATAGAGTAACAACTAAAACTCCAGATATAATATATTTTAAAGTATTTTCATTATTCACTATTATATATATAAAAAAGTGTATATAAACATTGTTAATAAGCTTAGAAATAATAAGAATAAATTCAAAATATTTATAAAGATGGTTTAAAAATATTATAAAGTAATAAAATGGACTCATTTATCAAAAAGATTTTTTTAGGTAAAGTCGACGAATTTGTACATCTCCAATTTCAAAAGTTTAGTAAAGGAGAGTTTAGAGAAAAGGCAATGATTAATGTATCTAAATCAAAAGATAAATATTCTATAAGTACTACTGCTGAATATGCAAACGAAATTGTAAGAAGTCTTGCTGAACGTATGAAAAACAATGAAAAAACAAAAGTAAGCGGGGTACTTATTTCAACAAGAAATTTAAAAGAAGTACCTGAATTTAATCAACTTCTTGCACATGTTGAAGTTAAACAGTTTATGGGTATTAAACAATTTAAGATAAATTGTGATATGACTAAAGAAGAAATACTAAGAATATGTAACCTTTTACCTACCTCTTTTTTAGCACTTTCTTTCTCAGTTAATGATATTGAACTTAAAATAAAACCAAAAGCACCAAAATCAGCAAAACCGAGCACAAGCGATAAGGGTCCAACTGTTGATTTTTGCAAAATTAAAACAAAGGATAAATCTATAGTTAAAGAATTAGTTTTTGATGTCGAAGAATTTAAGAGTGTTAAAATAAAGCATACTTATTTAATTAATGAAATAATATTGCCAAAAAATCAGACAGATCCTGCAAAAATAAGAGAAATGGCAATAAGAAAAGGAAGAATTATAAGAGATTTAGATGTTGATGGTACTAATCATAAAAAAGAGGCTTTCTTTGAAGCATAAATTTATAAATGCACTTTTTCTGAATAAACTATTAATAAAAACTTTAAAATAAAAATTAAGGTTTTATTCAAGTTGAAACCAACAGTTTAGGCTGTAAGGTCAATTTTCACCTTAAAAAATGGTAAGACTTGTTAAACAAAAATTAGATAAAATATGGCAAAATTATCAAGGCCAAGAAGAGGAAGTCTTCAATACTGGCCAAGAAAGAGAGCTAGAAAGATTCTTCCTAGTGCAAACTGGAATTTAATTTCTTCAAAAAACAATAAAAATCTTCTAGGTTTCATTGGATATAAGGTTGGTATGAAATCTGCATTTGCTAAAGATTTAACAAATGATTCTATGACAAAAAATCAAAGAATTTCATTTCCAGTTACTATAGTTGAATGTCCTTCAATGAAAATATTTTCTGTTAGATTCTATAAAAATAATAAAGTGATTAATGAGGTTATAAATTCAAATATTGAAAAAGAATTAAAAAGAGCTGTTAAACTTCCAAAAAAACAAATTAATTATTCTGAAAAAATTGATCAAATAAAAGATTATGATAACATAAGACTATTACTATACTCAAATGTTAAAAAAACAGGATTAAAGAAAAAACCAGATGTAGCTGAAATTGGAATTGGAGGAAATATTAATGAACAATTGTCATTTATTAAAGAAAATATGGGGAAAGAAATAAGAGTTACAGACGTATTTAATAAACTTCAACTTATTGATGTTCATGCAGTTACAAAGGGAAAGGGATTACAAGGAGCTGTTAAAAGATTTGGTATTGGATTAAGGTCACATAAAGCAGAAAAGGGAAGAAGAAGAGCAGGTAGTCTTGGTCCTTGGCATCCTGCAAGAGTTACTTACATGGCTCCTCAAGCAGGACAACTTGGAATGTTCACAAGGGTTGTTTATAACAACAAAATAGTTGATATTGCTAATATAAATGAAAAAAATATAAATCCCTCAAATGGATTTAAGCAATTTGGTAATATAAAAACAGATTATTTGGTGATTAAAGGAAGTATTCAAGGACCTGCAAAGAGACAAGTATTAATAACTTCACCAATAAGGAAAACAAAAAATAGTGATAAAAAAAATTATGAATTGATTGAATTAAGATAAAATGAAAGCATCATTAATTAATATTGAAGGAAAAAAAGTAAAAGAAATAGATTTACCTAAAATTTTTTCTAATTCAGTGAGGGAAGATATTATTAAAAAAGTCTTTGAAAGTGAAAAAAGAATTCAACCCTATGCTCCTGATTTATTAGCTGGAAGAAAACATTCTGCTTCTGGAAGAATAAGACATATCAGACATAAATGGAGATCTGCTTATGGAAGAGGTATATCTAGAGTGCCAAGAAAAACAATGTGGAGAAGAGGAACACAGTTTTACTGGATTGGGGCAGAATCTTCTGGAACAAGAAGTGGAAGAAGATCACATCCTCCAAGAGTTGAACACTTCTCAAAAGAAATGAGAATAAACAAAAAGGAGTATAATATTGCTATATCATCTGTAATTTCTTCAACTTTAAAAAAAGAGTATATTAACAAAAGATATCAAACACTTAATCAAAAAAAGATTGAATTAGATTTACCGTTAATTATTGAATCTAATTCAATGAAAGTAAAAACAAAAGAATTCTTAATAGGAATACAGAAAATTTTAGGAGAATTATTTGAAATAAGTCAAAAGAAAAAAGCAATAAGGGCTGGAAAAGGAAAACAAAGAAATAGAAGATATAAAGAAACTGCAGGATTATTACTTATTATAGGAAATGAAGAAATAGTTAAACACAATAAGATTGAAATTAAAAGAGTTAAAGATCTTGAAATAAAAGATTTTTGGCCATTGGGAAGAATTATAGTTTATACTGAAAAATCGATTGAGGATTTAAAAAAAATGGAGAAAGAAAATGATTAAAAAACCAAAGACAACTGAAAAAGCAATAAGACTTATTGAAGGAGAAAATACACTTATATTTGAAATTGATAAAAAAGATACAAAAGATAAAGTTTCAAATGAAGTTGAAAAAATGTTTAATGTTAAAGTTGATAGAGTTAATATATTAAATGAAGGTGTTAAAAAAATTGCATATGTTAAATTAAATAAACAAAATGTTGCAATTGATGTTGCAACAAAAATAGGTATGATATAATTAATAGACAAAATGGGAAAAACAATAATACAACAAGCAAGAGGTCATGGAAGCCTTACTTATAGAGTTAGAAGAAAAGCATTTTTGCATAGAATAAAATATCCTACTACTTCAGAAACTCAAGGAGAAGGAGTAGTATTAAAATTAATACATTCTGGAGGACATTCAGCACCTATTGCAAAAATAAAAACAGGAAACATCTTTTTTTACAATCTTGCTTCATCAAAAATGTATGAAGGTCAAAAGATAAAAATAGGTGTTAAAAATAATTTTGAAATGGGAGATATAGTTACACTTGAAAATTTACCTACAAAAACATATGTGTATAATATAGAATCAAATCCAAATGACGGTGGAAAATTTATTAAGACAGCAGGAAGTTCAGGATTTATAACAAAAAAAGAAGGAGATAAAATATGGATAATGATGCCTTCAAAAAAAGAGAAAGTGTTCAATTCAAAATGCAGAGCAAGTATTGGAATTATCGCCGGAAGTGGTAGAAATGAAAAACCAATTGTTAAAGCAGGAAGAATGTGGTTTATTAAAAAAACAAAGAATAAATTATGGCCTAGAACATCTGCAGTTAAATTTAATGCAATTGATCATCCTTTTGGTTCTGGAAGAGGAAAGAATTTAACACATGGTAGATTAGGAAAAATACCAAGAAGAAATTCACCTCCAGGAGCTAAAGTTGGATCTTTAAGAGCAAGAAGAACTGGAAAAGGAAAGGGAGGAATAAAATAAAATGAGTGAAGAAACCCAAGATTTTCAAAAGAAAAAAGATTTTGTTTTTAGAGGAAAAAGTCTTGAAGAATTAAATAAGATGAATATTCGTGAATTTGCAAAAATAATTAATTCAAGAGAAAGAAGAAGTCTATTAAGAAATGGAGATTTAACTGAAAACTTTGTTGCAAGAAGTTTAAAGTCACAAGAAATTGGAAAAATGATTAAAACACATAATAGAGATGTAATAATTGTACCTGCAATGATTGGTATGACTGTTTATGTTTACAGTGGAAAAACATTTGAACCAATTAAAATAATTCCGGAAATGATTGGACATAGACTTGGAGAATTTGTTTTAACAAGAAAAACAGTTAAACATGGAGCAGCAGGAATTGGAGCTACAAGAAGTTCGGCTTCAAGGAGTGTAAAGTAAAATGGCTGATGAACAATTAAAACAACAAAAAATTAAGAAAACAAAAGCTACAAAATTAGAAAAAAATTTAAAAGATTTAAATCAAATTCCAGTTGAAGACAAAAAAAATGAAAAAAAAGTTGAGACTAAAATAGAAAAAGAAACATCTGAAAAAAAAGGAAAAAAAGAAGTAAAAGTAAAAAAAACCGAGGCAGAAGTTAATGGAAAGAACTTAAGAATATCAACAAAACATGCTAAGTATATTGCAAAATTCATAAAATACAAAAAAATAGATGAAGCAATTGACTTGCTTAATAAAGTAATAAAGAAAAAAATTGCTGTTCCATTTAAAGGAGAATTACCTCATAGAAAGGGAAATAAGCTTAATGGAAAAGGAATGGTATCTGGAAAGTATCCTTATAGAGCGTCAAAAGAGTTTGTTGTTTTATTAAAAAGTCTTTTAGGAAACGTAAATTCAAATGGAATGGACCCAAATAAAACAATAATAATTGAAGTAATTACTAATAAATCTCCTAATCAGTTCCATAGATTTGGTAGTGAGAAATTCAAAAGAACACATGTGTATATAAAAGCAAAAGAAATATCTGAAAAAACAAAAAATAAAGGAGAAAAAAAGTAATGGAAGAAAGAAAATTTGTAAAATTTAAAAAAAATGAATTTGAAATAAAAGAATTTGTAAAGGGTTATTTGGGAAAAGGAAGAGTAAGTAAAGTTAACATTGAATATACTCCTGTTGGTGAAAAAGTAATAATGATGACTAGTAAACCTGGACTTATTATTGGCCGTGGTGGAGAAAAAATAGAAAGATTAACTGAAATACTTAAAAAAAATTTTAATTTTGAAAACCCTCATGTTGAAATACAAGAAATTAAAGAATTAAGTCTTGATTCTCAGTCTGTTGCAGATGAAATTGCTATAAGTCTTGAAAATAATGGACCTGCAAAGTTTAAAATGATTGCATATAAATTACTTCAACAAATTATTGATGCTGGCGCAATGGGTGTGGAAATAAAACTTTGTGGAAAACTACCTAGTGCAAGAGCAAAAACTTGGAGATTTAAAAAAGGTTATTTAAAAAAAGTAGGGGATAGCGCTAAAGTTGTTGATGTCTCAAGTTCTGTTGCGAAAACAAAACCCGGAACTGTGGGAATTACTGTTAGCATACTTCATCCAGATGCAAAAATACATGATCAGATAAATCTAAATAAATCAGAATTAAAAAACTAAAATGACAAAGTTTAAAGAGCTATCAAAGCTAACAAAAAAAGAAATTAATGATAAAATTAATGAATTAAAATTAGACTTAGTCAAAGCAAAAGTTGCTGCAAGTAAAGGTGGAAAAGTAAAAATGAAAGAAACAAAAAAAACTTTAGCTAGACTAATTATGCTAAAAAGCATAAAAAAATCATAATATGGATATATGTCCTAAATGCGGCCTGCCAAAACAGGCTTGTGTGTGTGAAGAAATCGTTAAAAGCGAACAAAGAATCCAAGTAACAACCGAAAAGAAAAAATTCGGAAAGATTGTTACGGTCGTATCAGGTATAGAGAAAGGACTTGATATAAAAAAAATAGCCAAAGAACTCAAAGAAGAACTTGGTTGTGGCGGAACAATAAGAGAAAACAACCAAATAGAACTTCAAGGAGACCATACTAGAAAAATAAGGGCTGTTTTAATAAGACTAGGATTTCAAGAAAGTTCAATTAACATTTAACACTCATTAAAAATAAAAATGGAAAAGAAAGAAAAGAAAACAGATAGAAATAGCAAAGAAAATATAGCTGAAGCTAGAAATCAAAAAGAATTATACTCTTTAAGAGGAAGAAAATTTGAAGGATATGTTATAAAGAAGATTGATAAAAGAGTGACAATTGAATATGAAAAAGTAAAGTATATTAAGAAATATGAAAGATATATAAAAGAAAAATCAAAACTTCATGCGAGATTACCTTCAGAATTAATAAATTCTATTCAGATAGGAGATTATATTCAAATAACAGAGTGTAGGCCTCTTAGTAAAATAATTCATTTTGTTGTTACAAAAAAAATTAGATCAGCTAATTCAGAAGTTATTATTAATGAAAATAAAAATTTAGGAGAGAGAAAATGAAAGCAATTCCTGCAAGAGTAACTAGAGGATTAAATGTTGGAAGTTATGTTTTAGCAGCAGATAATAGTGGAGCACAGATTGTAAAAATTGTTGGAGTGAAAAAAGGAAAAACAACAAAAAAAAGACAGCAGTTTGCTAAAGTATCTGACTGGGTGAAAGTTAGTGTAAGAATGGGAAAACCTGAAATGAAGGGAGTAGTATTTGATGCAGTAGTTGTAAGACAAAAAAGAATCTACAGAAGATATACTGGAGAAAGAATTGCATTTAGTGATAACGCAGTTGCATTACTTAAAGATGAAAAAGGAAATCCAAAAGGAACTCAAATTAAAGGTCCTGTTGCAAGGGAGGTAACAGAAAGATGGCCAGCTGTTGCTAAAATAGCTAAAATAGTTGTATAAAATGAAGAATAAATTTTCAGCTCATTGGAAATCGAGTAAACAAACAAGAAAACAAAGAAAATATAGAGCGAATGCTCCAATCCATATTCAAAGAAAATTTTTATCTGTAAATTTAAATAAAGATTTAAGAAAAAAGTACAACAAAAGAAATTTTCCAATAAGAAAGGGGGATGAAGTTAAAATAATGAAGGGTAGTGAAAAAGGAAAAAAAGGAAAAATTTCAATAGTTAATTTAGAAAGGATGAAAATTGCAATTGAAGGAATACAAAGAAAAAAGAAAGAAGGAACAAAAATTAACTTGTGGTTTGAACCGTCAAATGTTCAAATTCAAGAATTAAATTTAAGTGATAAAATGAGACTAAAATCACTAAACAGAAAGGTTGCTGAAAAAAAAGAAAATAAAAAAAAGGAAAAGAAAAATGCATAAAAAAAGATTAAACTCAAGTAAAGTTTGGCCAATACCTAGAAAGGGAAAAAAATATATAGTTGTACCAAGCCATAATCCAAAAAATGGAATTCCATTATTAGTTCTAATCAGAGATGTGATGAAATTAGTTAAAACAAGAAAAGAACTTAAAAGAATTTTAAAAGAGAGAAATATACAAGTAAATGGAAATGATGTAAAGGAAGACAATCTTTCTCTTTTATTGTTTGATACAATAAAATTAAAACCAAATAACAAATGTTATAGAATTGTTTATGATAAGAATAAAAAATTGGATGTAAAAGAAATTAATGAAAAAGAATCTAATGAGAAAATAACAAAAGTTGCAAATAAAAAGATACTTTCTGGAGGAATGGTTCAACTAAATTTTAATGATGGAAGAAATCTACTTTCTAAAGAGAAAATAAATGTTGGTGACTCTGTTTTAATAAATATGAAAGAAAGGAAAATAGAAAAAGTTCTTCCAGTAAAAGAAAAATCTAATGTTTTAATAATCAAAGGAAAACATTTAGGTTATACTGGAATAATTAATCATCTAGGTAAAGAAAAATCAACAATAAAAATTAATGAAAAGGATTTTGAAATCAACAATAAAGATTTAATGGTAATATAAAAAAATGAAACAAAAAACAAAAGTTACATATGAAGATAATAAAATGAGAGAAATTTTTATAGAAAAGTTAGTATTATCTGGAAGAGGAGTAAATGAAGAATTAAATAAATCTTTCAAATTACTTAAAAAAATAAGTAAAAAAACCCCTTCAAGAAGAATATCAACAAAAAGAATTCCTGCTTTTAATGTAAGACCAAAACTAGAGGTTGGAGTACTTGTAACTATCCGAGGAAAAGAAATTAAAGATTTATTAAGAAGACTTCTTGCAGTAAATGATAATATAATAAAGAAAAAACAAGTTGAAGAAAACCATTTTTCTTTTGGAATTGAGGAGTATATTGAAATTCCTGGTGAAGAATATGACAGAGAAATTGGAATAATTGGTTTTGAAGCAACAGTAGTATTTGCAAGAAAAGGAAAAAGAGTAAATAGAAGAAAAATAAAACAAGGAAGATTACCTCAAAAACAACATGTGAAAAAAGAAGAAATAATTAAATTTATGGAAGATAATTTTAAAACAAAATTTAAATAGGAAACAAAAAATGACAGCAAGCGATTGGAAAAAATTACATAAACAATTGAAAAGTAAACCAGCAGTTGCTAAAAAATTTATAAAACACTGTAAACCCAAAGAAAGGAAAACTGGAATTGCAATCAGAAAATGTGAGAGATGTGGAAGATTTGGAGCACATGTAGGACAATATGGTTTAAACTTTTGTAGACAGTGTTTCAGAGAAATAGCAACAGAAATAGGTTTTAAAAAATATTCATAAATAAACAAAAAGAAAAATGAGTCAAGATATAATAGCAGACACGCTAAACCAAATAATGAATGCAAAAAAATGCAAAAAAACAGTAATAGTTGTGACAAGAAGCTCGAAACTTCTAATAAAAGTTCTTGAAATTGCAAAAGATAATAGGTATATTGAAGAATTTAGTCTGGATAACAATAGACTAAGTATTAAAATTGGAAGTTTACATGAATGTAAAGCAATAAAACCTCGTTATTATGTTGGAAATGAAGGAATAGCAAAGTATATGAAAAGATTTTTACCTGCAAAAGACTTAGGAGTTATAATAATCTCAACAAATCAAGGAGTAATGACTCATCAAGAAGCTATAGAAAAGAAAATAGGAGGATGCTTAATTAGCTATTTTTATTAAAATGGTAAAAGAAGATATTAATGAAAAATTTGAGATTAAAGAGTTTAAATTTGACATAATTGGAAATTCAATAATTATAGAAAATGGAGAAAATAAAGTTAAAAGAACATTTAATCTAAAGAATATAAATTTGAGAAAAGAAGGAAACAGCTTAATTTTTGAGTCAAAAAAAGCAACAAAAAGAGAAAAAAGAATGATAAAAACAATTATCTCTCATCTTAATAATATTGTAAATGGTTTTAAAGAAGAATTTGTTTATAAACTTGGAATTGCATATTTACATTTTCCAATCACTGTTGAACTTGATAAAAATAAAAAATCATTACTTATCAAAAATTTCCTTGGAGAGAAAAAACCTAGAATAGCAAAGATTGTTCAAGGAGCAACAGTTGAAGTTGATAAGAATCAAATAATTGTTAGGTCTCATGATAAAGAAATAGCTGGACAAACAGCAGCAAATATTGAACATGCCACAAAAATTAGAAATAGAGACAGACGAAAATTCCAAGATGGAATATTCTTAACTGAAAAAAATGGGAGATTAATCTAACTATGAACAAAATAAAATTTACTAGAAGAAATACAACACAATATTTAAGGCTTGGAAAAAAAAGAAAAAAGTTGCAGAAATGGAGAAAGCCTAAAGGAAGACATAATAAAATGAGAAAGAAAAGAAAAGGTTATCCTGCAACTGTTTCAATAGGTTATAGTACCAATAAAATAGGAATTAAGCAGATAAATGGAAAAGATAAAGTAATTGTTAATAATCTTAGTGATCTTGAAAAAGTTCAACATAATCAAATTGCAGTAATTGGAAAAATTGGAAATAAAAATAAAATAGAAATAGCTAAGAGGGCTCAAAATAAAAATATAGAAATATCTAATCTTAACGTTAAAAAATTTCTTAAAAATGTAGAGAAGAAAAAAGGAGAAAAATTAAAATGAAACTAGACAGTAAAAAAAGACTTGCAGCAAAAACACTTAATGTTGGAATAAATAGAATACTCTTTGATATAAATAGATTAGATGAAATAAAAGAAGCTATAACTAAACAAGACATAAGAGATTTGAATTCAACAGGTGCAATAAAAATTAAGACAATTGTTGGAAGAGGAAAAAAGGAGAAAAGGAAAACTAGAAAAAGGGCTGGAAAAATAAGAAGAAGGGTTAACAAAAGAAAAGAAAATTATGTTATAATGACCAAAAAACTAAGAAGCTATATAAAAGAATTAAAAGATCAAGATAAAATAAATGAAGAAAAATATAAAGAATTAAGAAAGAAAATCAAAATGAAGAATTTCAAAAATAAAAAACACCTAAGGGAGAACATATAAAATGATAAAAACTGTTAAAAAAAGAAGAAAGCAAAGAAAAACTGATTATAAAATAAGACTTAATCTACTAAAATCAGGAATACCTAGAATTGTAATAAGAAAAACAAATAAGTATATAATAATACAAGAAGTTATCAGTAAAGAAGCGAGAGACAAGGTTATATTTGGATTAACTTCAAGAGATCTTATTGAATATGGTTGGCCAAAAGAAGGAGAGGGTTCACTGAAATCTATTGCTGCAGCATATCTTACTGGTTATCTTGCAGGTAAAAAAATAAGTGAAAAAGAGGGTAAAAAAAGTTTTATAATTGATCTTGGTTTACAAAGAAATGTACATGGTTCAAGAATTTTTGCCTCAATAAAAGGACTGATTGATGGGGGACTTAAAATTAATGCAGATAGTAAGGCATTTCCTTCAGAAAAAAGAATAAAAGAATCAGTTAATAAAGAGGATATTAAAAAAAATTTTGATAAAATTAAATTAAACATAAAATGATAAGAAGAAACGAAACAAGTACTGAAAGGAAAGTAAGAGAAGACAAAAGAAAAATAGAAGTTGAAGAAAGAAAAAAGGATAAACTTTCTTCATGGGTTCCAAAAACAAAACTAGGACAAATGGTAAAAGAAGGAAAAATAAAAGACATAAATGAAGTTCTAGATAAAGATATTAAAATATTAGAACCAGAAATTGTTGATTCTTTAATTAAAATTGAGGAAGATTTATTATTTGCAGGACAATCAAAGGGTAAATTTGGCGGAGGAAAAAGAAGAGCATGGAGACAAGCTCAGAAAAAAACACAAGAGGGAAGTGTGGTAACATTCTCAGCATTAGTTGTTGTCGGAGATAAAAATGGTCATGTAGGAATTGGAATTGGAAAAGCAAAAGAAACTCTTCCTGCAAGAGAAAAAGCATTAAGAAAAGCAAAATTAAATATTATACATATAAAAAGAGGGTCTGGAAGTTTTGAAGGATCTTCTGAAGAGTTACATAGTATTCCGTTTAAAGTTAATGGAAAATGTGGAAGCTGTAATATCACATTAATACCTGCTCCTCAAGGAACAGGTCTTGTGATTGGAGATGAAGGAAAAAAGATATTAAAACTTGCGGGAATTAAAGATGTATACTCAAATTCAAGAGGACAAACAAGAACAACATTAAATTATGCTGAAGCTATAATGAGGGCTTTAAAACAATTAAAATGAACATAGAAGCAAAAAAACAAAGAATAGAGATTATAAGAGTTAATAAAACTCCTAAAGAATTAATTGATCAAGGATATACTGTTATGGATCATAATATAGAACTTACTAATTTAAGGGATGCTCAAAATGCTGGAAGAAGTTTAGGTGAAAATTTGAATAGTGTAAATGAGGTTATAATATCAAAATACGAAGGAGTTTATGATATTTATGCTAAAATTAATGAATCAAAAAGTGAGGTAGTGTTATTATGATAGCAATAATAAGAATAACAGGTCAAGTGAAAGTTGATGAAGACATTGAGAATACATTATATAGGCTTAAACTTAGAAAAAAATATACATGTACAATCTTGCATGAAGACCCAGTAACTTTAGGTATGATCAAAAAAGTAAGGAATTTTGTTGCTTATGGAAAAATTGATGAAAAAACAATTGAAGAATTGATTGAAAAAAGAGGTCAACCTATTGATAAATCAAAAAAAATAGATGTTAAAAAAATTGTTGAATTATTAAAAAAAGAAAAAAGTTTTGAAAACACTGGAATAAAACCTTTTTTTAGATTACATCCACCTAGGGGTGGAATAAATGCAAAGTTACATTATCCAAAGGGTGTTTTAGGTGACAACAAAGAAAGTATGAGTTTACTTCTTAAAAAAATGCTATAAAACAAATTGAAATGTTTAAAAACCTATATTTACTACTAAAAACATTATAAAATAAGCTAAAATGATATTCAAAAAAAATAAACTATTCAAAAAAATAGGAGATAATAAATTTTTAGTAAATGTTTTAGGAGTAATATTTAATCCAAAAACAAGAAAAATACTTATTGTTAGACGAGAGAATGATTTACATATAAAAAAATTAACTTGGTGCTTTCCGGGTGGTAAAGTAAAATATGATGAAAATCTGGAAGAAACACTTAAGAAAGAGATAAAAAAGAAAACAGGATTAACTATTGAAAGTTTAGGAACAATATTTGCAAGAATACATCCAGAAAATAAAGAATTTATTTCTATATTTTATTTATGTGAAGTCATTAATGGTGAAGAAAAGGCAAGCGATACTATTAAAGAAATAAAATGGGTCGATCCTACAGAGATAGAAAAGTATTTTAAAACATCATACCATCCAAAATTAAAAGAGTATATTGAAAATCTAAAATAATAAAATGAAATCAACAAACAAAAAACGAAAAAAATCTAGTAGATTTAGTGGAAGTCATACTCATGGACGTGGATTTAAGAAAAAGGCAAGAGGAAGTGGACATAGAGGTGGATTTGGTATGGCCGGAACTGGAAAAAGAGCAGATCAAAAAAAGACTCTTATACTTAACCTGCCTTATGAATATTTTGGAAAAGAAGGATTAAAACCAAAAAAAGAAAGGTATAAAATTGTGAATGTTGGAGACTTGGAAAGAATAGCAAATGGAAAAAAAGAACTTGAATTAAATGAATATAAAATACTATCAAAAGGAGATATCAAAATAGCACTAAACATAAAAGCTTATTCAGCATCTCAGTCTGCAATAAAAAAAATAGAAAAAGCTGGTGGAAAAATAGTATTAAAAGAAGTTAAATTTAGTAAAAAAGAGTAATTCTCTTACCAAACAAATAACCTTATAAACCTAAATTTAATTTATAATTCAATGAATATTAATAATATAATTAAAAATTTGCCTGAAGTTGAAGGACCTGTAGAAAAAAAATTGAGTTTTAGTGTAAAGGCAAAATGGACAATAATTGTTCTTGTTTTATTTTTTATACTTGCAAATATTTCACTTTATGGTCTTTCAAACAATGCTCTTGCAAGATTTGATAACCTTGCAGTTATTTTAGGAACTGATTTTGGAAGTATAATCTCTCTTGGAATTGGTCCTATTGTTATGGCATCTATTATTTTACAATTATTGGTTGGAGCAAAAATACTTGATATTGATTTAACAAAAGAAGAAGGAAAGAAATTTTTTCAAGGATTACAAAAGTTATTTGTATTCTTTTTTATCATATTCGAAGCAAGTATTTATGTACTTATGCAAGGACTTCAAGCAGCACCAGGATATACTTGGGTTGTTATTTTACAACTTTGCTTAGGAGGACTTGCGATTGTGTTTATGGATGAAATTGTACATAAGTGGGGATTTGGTTCTGGAGTTTCCCTATTTATTGCTGCAGGGGTTAGTTGGAGAATATTTACTGCATTATTTCAGTTTATTGGTCCAGAGGGAGGAATAAAAGCTAGTGGAAAAATACTTGTTTTTATCACTTCAATAATGAATGGAGATTCAACAGGAGCAATTCTTGCCTTAGCAACTGTAATTATTACTGTGTTAATATTCTTAGGTATTGTTTGGATGCAATCATTAAAAATAGAAATACCTTTATCGTTTGATAGAATAAGAGGTTATGCAGTTAAATGGCCTCTAGCTTTTTTTTATACTTCAGTTATACCAGTAATCTTAGTTTCTGCACTTGCTGCAAATCTGCAGTTAGCTGCAGGACTACTTGAAAAATGGCTTGGACATGCAACAATCTTAGGAGGATTTAGTGGAAGTCAGCCAATATCCGGATTTGCATACTGGATTGGTTCAACAGATTTACTTTCTGCAATTATAACAAATAGTTTTACATCTAAAATGATATTACAATTAATCACTCATATTTTATTTTATATGACTTTTAGTGTTGTATTTGCTATATTTTGGGTTAAAACATCTGGAATGGATTCTCAAAGTCAAGCAAAAAATATTTTATCTTCAGGATTAACAATTCCAGGATTTAGAAAAGATCAAAGAATTTTAGAATCTGTTTTAGAAAGATATATCTTTCCACTAACAATAATGGGAAGTGCAACAATTGGATTTATTGCTGCAATAACTAATGCTGTTGGAGCAATTGTTGGAGGAACTTCAATACTTTTAGTAATTATGATCATGTATCAATTCTACCAGAGTATTGCTAAACAACACTCAGTGGATATGCATCCTGCATTAAGAAAAATAATTAAAGAATAAAAAATAAAGAGGAAAATAAAAAATGAGCGGAATTGGAAAAGGAATGAAATGGATGTTAGTGTTATTATTATTTAGTATGATACTTACTTTTGCATGGGATACACTGCCTATTATAAAACAAACAGCTCATGCAATTCTTGACCCTAGTGTTGGAAAGATGTTAGATATTAATAAAGAATATGGTATGATTGTATTAATTCTTATTATAACACTTGTAACAACTATATTGCAAAAATATGGAACTGATCAAGTTTCTTTGAAAAAATTAAAAGAAGAACAAAAAGTGCTAAGAGATGAGATGCAGAAATATAAAAATGATCCTGCAAAAATGATGGAACTTAATAAAAAATCATTAGAGTTTATTCCAAAAACTTATGATTTGACAATTAAACCTCTATTTTATACAATCATACCTATGATACTTTTATTCAGATGGTTTGGGGATTATTTTCCAAAAGACTATAAGCTTTTTGGAATAATTGGGTGGCTTTGGTTTTATTTAATTTTTTCAATAATTTTTACAATGATATTAAGAAAAGTAATGGATGTGGCCTAGTAAGAACAAAAAAAGATTCTTCCCCATCTAGTTAATTAAATAATTTAATAAAAAATGGATCAAAATGAATATCTAATGAAGCTGTATGCTTTAGAACAACAAGCAAATCAATTTGGAGAACAGTTACAAGTTATTAATCAACAAATAGAAGAGCTGGAAAAACTAAAAGATAATCTTAAGAAGTTTGAAAGGTCTGAAAATAAGGAAATGTTTAGTGAATTTGGAAAAGGGATTTTTATAAAAGCAAAAGTTGAAAAAAAAGAATTTTTAATTGATGTTGGAAATAAAATACTTGTAAAAAAGTCAGAAAAAGAGATAATTAGTATAATTGATGAACAAATAAAAAAATTCGAATCTATCAAACCAGAAATTTCAAAAAAAGTTGAACAGATAAACAAAGAATTAAATAAAATAGTTGAACAAGCTCAAAATGAAAAAGAATCTCCTAAAAAAGGAGATAAGAATGATAATTCAAAAGAAACTGTTAAAAACTAATTTTTTAATTTTTTTACAAATTCCTTGGGTGTTAAAATCCCTAATTCTGAGATAATAAAAGAAATATTTTTTGATGGAACTTTTTCAAATGATGGGTTTTTTATCTTAATACTTCTTGGAACTTTATTGTCCCATACCTCTTTATAAGACCTTTGTTCTAAAAGTATATTCTTTCTTGTAAACTTCCATGAATCTCCAACAACATAAAGTTTTATTCTATGAAACTTTGCAAGATCTGCGATCATATTACTACCTACTTTATTGATAACATCTCCATTTCTTAATATTGCATCAGAACCAATAATAACTTTGTTAACTTTATTAAAACCTTGACTTCCAGAAAGAGCTAAATCGACTGCTGAATCAACAAAAGTAGTTACCTTAATGCCTACATGAGATAGTTCTTTTGCTGTTTGTTTACCTTGATAAAGTGGGCGAGTCTCTGTATTATAAACCTGAAACTTTTTACCATGCTGTTTGGAATATATCAACGCTCTAACAACAGCTGTTGAATGACAGTGAGTTAAAATAACATCTTTGTTATTAATTATCTTAAACACTTGTTTATTTATTTTTTCTTGAGAATCAGAAAAATGGGACATGATATCTTCTTTCTTTTTCCCTTTTTCCAACATTTTCACAACATTTTGAAGCATTGGTTCGGTTGGTCTAAGTGATACTAACCTCTTGAGAGTAGATTTGTCTGGAAAAAGAGAATAAGCATAAATTGCTGCTTTTGCTATATTTGTTGCACCTTGAATTTTTATTCTTTTTATATCCCTAAATATTCTGAAAAGTATTATCTCTTTTTTAATATTCATTCTAAAATCTTTATTATAAAATTAAATTCGAAAGATATATATATATTTCGTTTAAAAATTATGTCTTCGTGTTTGAAGATATTTAAAAAATATTTAAAAAAGAGTGAAAGGAGGTTGTTAAAATAATTTAATTATGGTAAAAAATAATTTAGGTGTTTTACAAACAAAACAATTAGCTGTTCTTTTTGGTGCTGTAGTTTTTGTTAGTTTAGTTGTAAGTATTATTGGTAGTAATGTTGGAAATGTTTTAACTGGAAAAGTTACACTTTCTAATAATGCTGATGGAACTGGAACATACAGAATTAGGCCTGAGGGAACATATGCAGATACTTGGCTACCTTATAGTGATGGAAATGTTTACTTAACTAGTAATGGAGCAAAGTCTGGTGCAGGATTTGTTTTAAGAAAATGGCTTAGCGGAAGTAGCTATCAGAATTTAATGACTATTGATAAATGGGGGAATATGAATATTGATGGGAATGTAACTATTCAAGGGAATATGAATGTTAGTGGAGATGCATCTTCTGTTTATCTAAAAAGTTGTACTTTTGCTCCAAGAAGTACTGAAGCTTGGATTATATGTAAATGTCCAGATAATAGAAAAATCTCAGGTTGGATGGGTTATAACTGTGAATATAATGGAGGAAGTTGGGGATGTACTTCAACCAAACCTAGATCACCCTCAGAAATGATGTTTAAGCATGATGGAAATAGTAGAGCTTATGTGTGGTTATATTGTATAAACTAACTCTAAACAGAATTATTCTTTTTCTTTCTTTTTTATTTTTTAATAAAACAAAAAGAATATAAAGGATAAGTTATTTAATCTTTTAATAAAAATAAAAAGAGGAAAAATGAAAAACGAAGGATTTTATATTTTTGGAGCAGTTTTGTTATTAACAACTGTCTTGATTTTTATGAGTGTTGGAATAACAGGTAATGCTGTTGTAAAAACTGATGGTTCTAACTGTATAGATAGTGATAGAGGACAAAACCCTTTTGTAAAAGGAAGTGTTGTTGGAATTAGTAAGGTAAGTGGAAAAACAACTTCTCAAATAGATAAATGCTCAAAAAGTGGAGCTTATTTAGATGAGACATATTGTAAAAAAGGAATTTTAAGTATAAGAACATATAAATGTACAAAGGGATGTTCTAATGGAGCTTGTATTAAATAGTTTCATAAAAAATTGAATGGAATAACATTAAAAGTGTTGATTTTTTTAGAATAAATAATTCAATTATAAAATTAAGATTACAAAAGAATTAAAAACAAGATTAATTTAATTATAAAATGTTTGAGATGATTATAAACCCTCGAAGAACTGAAAGAAAACCATGGGAATTATTCTTTGTAGGTTTTGTATATGCTGCACTTTCTGTTATCTTAGTTAACTGGATTTTTGCAGCTGACCCTGTTTTATCAAAGTACTCTGGAATTTTGGTTGTAACCTTCTCAGTTATGTTTTCTATGCCATTTGTCTATTTTACACTAAGACTTGAAGAAAGTAAAGATGTTTATATAAAGAATTCGTTTAGACTATTAAAAGAACATGGTAAAGCATTAATGTGTTTTTTGTGGTTATTTTTAGGTTTTATTATTGCTTTTTCTGCATTTTACATAATTATTAATAATACTGATAATTACAAAGCACAAATAGAAACTTATTGTTCAATAAATCAACCTGGAGAATATGAAAATTGTGTTGCTTCTTATGATCCAAATAATAAAATAACTGGAAATGTATCTGGACTTGGTATGTTTGAAAGTATATTTATAAATAATATTTATGTATTAATATTTACTATAATTTTCTCTATTATTTTTGGTGCAGGAGGTATATTTATTTTAGCTTGGAATGCAAGTGTAATTTCTGCTGCAATGGTAATATTCTCAGAAGGAAATATTATTAACATACCTTTAGGATTAATTAGGTACATGATACATGGTTTCCCGGAAATATCTGCTTATTTTATTGGAACACTTGCTGGAGGAATTATAGGACTGTCGGTAATTAAAAAGGAATTTAAAACAGACCAATTTTGGAATGTTTTATATGATGCATTATTACTAATAATTATAGCAATAATAATTGTCTTTATTGCAGCAGTAATAGAAGTATTTATAACACCAAAATTCTTTTAAACTCACATAAAAGTACTAAATTTAAGACTAATAGGTAAAAATGAAATTTAGATGTAAAAATTGTAACTACCAATTTAGCTCTGAATCAGACGCTACAAAGAAAAATTGCGGGAATTGTGGACAGAAAAGTATTGTGAGAGAACAAAGCGCTGAAGAGTTATTGGTTGATAATCAAGAATAAAATGGAAGAAAATAAAGAAAAAGAATCAAAGAATTTAGCTGAAAGTAAAGAAAATAATTTAATTGAAGAAAGAAAGAAAAAATTAGTCAATTTTGTTAAAAAAAGTAATTGGTTAATATATTTCATTCTAGGACTTATTATTACTTTATCAGTTTATATAAGAACTAGAAATCTAAATAATTTAAAAGATATAACAACTGGTACTTGGACACTTGGACCAGATTTAGATCCTTTTCTTTTCCTTAGATGGGCTGAAGAAATTGTTAAAAATGGAAGCTTGGCAGCTGTTGATACAATGAGGTATGTACCTCTTGGGTTTGATACAGCAGGGGAAATGAAATTACTCTCTTATATGATTGCTTGGTTCTACCAAATTACCTCTATATTTTACAATGAAATGACAATTACTCTTGCTGCTATAATCTTTCCAGTAGTTATGTTTGTTTTTACTTGTATTGCTTTCTTCTTTTTAACTAAAGAAATATTTAAGAATTCTTTTGAAAATAAGAGAATACCTGATTTAATTGCTTTAATTGCTACTCTATTTTTAGCAGTAATACCTTCATTATTGCCCAGAACAATTGCTGGAATTCCTGAAAAAGAATCTGCAGGTTTTTTATTTATTTTTCTATCATTATTATTTTTAATTAAATCTTTCAAATCAAAAACTTACAAATGGTCTATAATCAATGGAATAATAGCTGGTTTTAGCACTACTATCTTAGGATTATTATGGGGTGGGTCTACTTTTGTTTACTTGACTATAGGTATCTCTGTTTTTATTTGTTTTATCCTTGGACAAGTTAATAAAAAAGAATTTTTTGGTTATACTGCATTAATTGTTACTGTTGTCCCATCAAGTATGCTTTTTTCTTCACGTTATAGTATTATGAATTATATAACATCGACATCAACAATACCTATATATATTACCTGGTTAGCAATATTTGTTAATCTTTTTTTATATAAATATCTTGAAAAAATAAACTTAATTAAGAGATTAGAAAGTAGTAAGTTTATTTCTAAAGAATTATTAGTTTTATTTTTAGTGATTATTCTTTTATTTATTGCCTCTTTGTTTATTCTTGGCCCAAAATTTGTACCCGAACAAGTAACTCATTTAAGCAATAATTTATTGAGTGCTCTAGGTACTAATAGATTCTCTTTAACAGTAGCAGAAAATAGACAGCCTTATTTTGATGAATGGAAATCAAGCTTTGGACCAGTTATTGGAAATTTACCTCTATTTTTTTGGTTATTTATTCTAGGGTCAATAATTTTAATTTATTTTATATTTAAAAAATTTCAAAAAAAAGATAGAATTATTGTAACTGTTGGGTATATTGTGTTTATTATGGGATTAATTTTTAGTAGATATTCTTCATCGAGTAGATTTAATGGAACAAATAATATTAGTTTATTTTTATATTTTGGAAGTATGATTTTGTTTATTAGCGTTTTAGGTTATTTTTGGTATAAATATCATAAGCAAAACAATGAAAATTCTCTTAAAATTGAATTTGAATTTATTATTTTAATTATTTTATTCTTTGTTTCAATACTTGCTGCAAGAAGTGGTATAAGGTTTGTTATGGTTTTAGTTCCTCCAGCAAGCATAATTGTCGGATTCTTTGTAGGGTATATTAGTTCTAGTTATTTTAATACAAAAGATGAAACAAAAAAACTAGTTATTTTAATATTAGCTATTATCTTAATTATTAGCTCAATTTATTCGATTTGGTATTTTTACCAAGTTAGTTCTAGTCAAGCAGAAAGTTTCTATCCAGGAGATTCTTATCATGTACAATGGCAAAAAGCAATGAGTTGGACAAGAAATAATACTGCAGAAAATTCTGTTTTTGCACATTGGTGGGATTATGGATATTGGTTACAGAGTATTGGTAAAAGAGCTACAGTGCTTGATGGAGGAAATGCGATTGTTTATTGGGATCATTTAATGGGAAGAGAAGTACTTACAAATCCAGATAGTAATGATAAAACTGCTTTAGAATTTTTATACACCCATAATACTACACATTTATTAATTGACTCAACAGATATTGGAAAATACTCTGCTTTTAGTAGCATCGGTTCAGATGAAAAATATGACAGATTTAGTTATATTTCTACGTTTATACTAGATGGAAGACAAACAAAAGAAACAAGTGAGGCAAAAATTTATGTTTATACTGGTGGTTTTGGATTAGATGAAGATATTGTCTGGAAAGAAAATCAAACAACATATAATTTACCAAAAGAAACAAGTGGAATAATTGGAATAATAATTGAACAGGATTTAAATGGATCAATAAAACAACCTTTAGCAATATTCACAAGCTCAGGAGGAAAACAAATAGGTATTCCAATAAAATATCTTTATTATAATAAAACTAAATTTACTTTTGAAAATGGTTTAGAATCAGGAATATTCCTTATGCCATTAATAAACTCAAATGGTCAATCATTATCAATTAATGAAATTGGTGGTTGTATTTATTTAAGCAGGCGAACTGTAAATTCTTTGCTTGTAAGAAAGTACTTATTTAGTGAAGAAGGAAGCTTTAAACTTGTTCATTCTGAACCAAATGGAGTTATTGAACAGATTGAAACTTATGGAAATAAAGAAATAGGTGATTTTGCAGTTTATGGTGGAAATATTTTAGGACCGATAAAAATATGGGAAATAGATTATCCTGTAAATATTAAATTTAATGAAAGTTATCTTAAGACTAATTATCCTAGTGAAGGATTATGGAAAGTTAAGTCTGGAGAGTATAGTCAGTAAGTTTTTAAAGTTAAAGTTTATTCTATTAAAATGGAAGAATTATTGATTATTTCATTAATAATCTCTTTTGGAGTTGTAGCTTTATTAATGCCTTTTTGGATAAAAAAAGCAAAACAAATTGGATTAATTTGGGATGATATGAATAAAATTAAATCTGAAAAGGTTACTGGCTCTGGAGGAATTATTGTTCTTTTAGGTTTTACTTTAGGAGTATTATCTTATATTGCAATAAAAACATTTTATTTTAAGTCTGGCGATAATCTCATAGAAATCTTCTCAATGTTATGTGTAATGCTTATTGTTGCAATTATTGGATTAATTGATGATTTGTTAGGCTGGCAACATGGTGGACTTTCAGCAAAAGTAAGAATAATATTAGTTGCTTTTGCTGCAATACCTTTAATGGTAATAAATGCAGGTCATTCTGAAATGTACTTGCCTTTTATTGGTAATCTAAACATTGGAATTATTTATGCATTGATTGTTATCCCAATAGCAATTGTTGGATGTTCAACAACTTTTAATTTCCTAGCAGGATTTAATGGGCTTGAAGCAAGGCAAGGTATTTTAATATTATCTGCCCTTGCAATTATATCTTATATTGGTGGGAACTCTTGGTTGAGTATCATCGCCCTTTGTATGGTTCTTGCACTTTTAGGATTTTTAATATACAATAAAATACCTGCAAAAGTTTTTCCTGGAGATGTTATGACCTATCCTATTGGTGCTTTGATTGCAATTATGGCAATACTAGGAAATTATGAAAGATTTGCATTATTTATTTTTATACCTTATATCCTAGAAACTGGATTAAAATTAAGGGGAAAACTAAAGAAACAGTCATTCGGTGAGCCGCAAAACGATGGTTCTTTGAAAAACAAATATAAACATATCTACGGTCTTGAGCATTTCGCTATATGGATACTTGAAAAAATAAAACCAAGTAAAAAAGTTTATGAAAAGGATGTTGTTAATTTAATTAACTTGTTTCAAATAATTATTATAATCTTTGGATTTTTGATATTCTTTTATCTTAAACAATTTTTATTATAAAATTAAATTCGAAAGATTTTAAATTTCTAAAAAGTGATTTAATTTATTTCTTTTTCTTTTTTATTTTTTCTTTTCTTTTTTTATTATTCTTATCTTGGTTTACGTTTTTATCTGTTTTCAGTAGTGTTTTTAGTGTATATATAAGAAAATGTAAAAGGATTTAAAGCAATTTCTAGTGGTTTTTTTATGGTAAAAAGGCAAAAAAAACTAGTTAAAAAAACAAAAAAGGTTAAAAGAAACTTAAAAAATAACAGTGAAAATAAAGAAGTAGTAATAGATTTAAGTATAATTATACCTGCACATGATGAAGAAAAAAGAATAGGTCCTACTCTTGAGGCATATAATAAATTTTTTGATGGAATTGAAGAGATTGATAAAATCATAAAGCACGAAAAAAATGGATTTAATTATGAAATAATAGTTGTTGTTAATAATTCTATAGATAAAACTCTAGAAATTGTTGAAAAACTGTCTAAAAAGCAAAAAGGTAAAAAAATAAAGGTTCTAAATTTTGTTGAGGGAGGAAAGGGATTTGCAATAATTGAAGGATTTAAGGAAGCAATAAAACATAAATCTAAATTAATTGGTTTTGTTGATGCAGATATGGCTACTGGACCAGATGCTTTTTATGATTTAGTAAGAAATATTAATAATAATGATGGAATTATTGCTAGTAGATATATTAAGGGGTCTGTTGTTAATCCAAAACAATCATTTCAAAGAGTTGTTTCAAGCAGATTGTTTAATTTTTGGATTAGAGTTTTATTGATCTTACCTTATAGAGATACTCAATGTGGTGCTAAATTGTTCAAAAGAGAATCAATTACAAAAGTAATTGATAAGTTGATTATAACAAAATGGGCGTTTGATGTTGATTTATTATATTGTATGAAAAAAAGCAAGCTAAAAATTAAAGAATTTCCAACAGTCTGGAGTGATAAAGAGTATTCAACTATCAATTTTAAAAAAGCTGGGCCTATGATGGCTTTGGCTGTTATAAGGCTTAGATTATTAAACTCTCCTTTTAGCAATATTGTTAAATTATATGATAAACTACCTGAATGGACTAAAATACATCATAAATTGAAATAATATGATAAAAAAAAATAAACAAAATAACAAAGGTAAAATAAGCATTATTATTCCTTTGGCAGTTGGAAAAAAACTAGACTATAGCAACAAAAATAATAATTTAAAAATAATTATTAAAGAGGGTGATAACCCTTCAAAAAATAGAAATTCAGGTGTTAAAGAAACCAAAACTGAATTAATTGCATTTACCAATGGACATACATATATTCCGGATAACTGGTACGAAAATGTGACTAATTTTTTTAGAGAAAATCCTCAAGTTGATATTGTTGGTGGTCCACAGCTAACACCTAAGAATAGTTCTCTTTTTGAGAGAGCAAGTGGTTATGCTTTAGGTTCTATTTTTGGTGCAGGAGGAGTTAAATCAAGGTATTCTGGTAAAAAATTATTTCTTAATGCTGATGAAACAATGCTTACTAGTGCAAACTTAGTATGTAAGAAAAAAGTTTTTGAAAAAATAAAATTTGATGAAAGTTTATACCCTGGAGAAGATCCAAAATTTATAAATGATGCAAAAAAAGAAGGGTTTATAGTAGCATACTCTCCAAATATAGTTGTTCATAATAAAAGAAGAACTACAATTGATGAATTATCTAAACAAATATTTGGTTATGGAAAAACCCGCCCTGAAAAAGAAAATTTTTTTGAAACATTAAAAAAACCTTTTTTTATTATACCTAGCTTATTTTTATTTTATTTAATTATTCTTCTCATATATATAACTTATAAATTATTAAACAATCAAACAGTTAATTTATTTTTTGTTTTACCATTAATAATTTATGTTTTACTAAATCTAATATTTTCATTAGTAAATTCAATAAAGAATAAAGACTTTTTAGCTATATTTTTATTACCAGAGATATATTTTGTTATTCATGTTAGCTATGGACTTGGTTTTATAACTTCTACATTAAAAAAACAAAGAAGGAGTTAATTGAATAATATTAAATATAATATTAAACCAAAGAAAGACTTAAAAAGATGATTAAAGACCTAAGTTTATAGCCTATATTTGGAGACTAATGTTCTTATGAAAAAAATATTGCTTATTGAAGTTGGATCAAAAGAAACTTTATATCCACCTATAGGTTTAATGCATTTAGCTGCGGTTATTAGAGATAAATATGAAGTTAGGATAAAAGATTATTCTGGAAAAGAAATTAGAGAAGAGGAGATAAAAGAAGATATTGAAAAATTTGACCCATTTATTGTGGGTTTAAGAGTTTTAACTGGACCACCGATACCTCGTGCAATAAAAGTTAGTAAAATTGCAAAAGAAATGGGGAAAATTGTTATCTGGGGTGGACCTCATCCAACTATACTACCTGAACAAACTTTAGAAAATGAATATATTGATTCTTTAATAATTGGTGAGGGTGAAGACAACTTTCAAAAATTAATAAAATATCATGAGGGGAAAAAAGTTAAATTATTTGGTGCAGGTATAAAAAAGAAGGGTAAGATAATCATAACTGAAGCTTCGAAAAAATCAGTAAACTTGGATAAACTTCCTTTGCCTGCATGGGATCTTGTTGAAAATATTGAAAAGTATTTTCCTTTTAAGAAACATAATGAACTACCAATAAGTACAACTCGTGGATGTGCATTTAAATGTGGTTTTTGTCATAATAGTAATGATAATGTAAAAAAATATCTGGGTTGTTATAGGATAACTCAACCAGAAAGAGCTATTCAAGAGTACAATCTTGTACAAAAACTTGTTAAGAACCAAATAGATATAATTGATGTTGGAGAGGATTTACATTTAATATCTGAAGACTATGCAAAAAAATTCTGTAAAGTTATGAAAGAAAGTAAACTTGATATAAAATGGACTACTTCTGCAAGATATCAGATATTAAATGAAGAAATAATTAAAATGATTGCAGATGCAGGATGTGTAAGAATTCTTCTAGGGATTGAATCAGGATCTGAAAGAATTCAGGCAATGAATAATAAAAAAATAGATATGAAAAAAGCAATAGAAACAGCAAAATTATTAAAAAAATATAAAATATTCACTACAAATGCATATATCATGGGTCATCCAACTGAAACTGAGGAAGAATTAAACAAAACAGTTGAATTTATAAAAAATGTTCCTGCAGATGAAAACTTAATTCAATTATACCGACCAATGCCTGGAACTCCTTATTTTCAAATATGTGTAGAAAAAAATAAGTTTAATATACCAAATAATTTAGAAGAATGGGGGGGTTTTGGAGTTTTAGGTCATGACATAAATGTATCTGAAATTCCTACAAAAAAGTTATTTAAAACTTTTTATAAAACAAATTTAATACAACAAACAAAATATTGGTTAAATCAACAAAAATTTTTTGTTAGACATAAACAATATGCAAGATTTTTTAGCAATTTTATAAGAAATAGGTTTACTCATAAATTAAAAGAATATTTACAAAACAGATGAAAAAAAAAATTTTGATAACAGGTAGTAGTGGTTTTATTGGATCAAACTTATTATCCTCACTAAACAAAAAGTACCAAGTTTTGACTGTCTCAAGATTTAATGGACAAAATAACAGTTATACTGGGGATCTAGAAGATTTTAATTTTGTAAATAGAATATGTAAAAATGTTAAAGTAATCGTGCATTTAGCATATTCAAAAAACTATATGTCTAATATTACAATTACGAAAAATCTTATTCAAGCTGCAAGAGAAAACAAAGTCCAACAGATTATTCTGGTTAGTTCAATGTCTGCAAAAAGAAATTACCCTGATGATTATGGAAAAAATAAAAAAGAAATAGAACTATTAATTAAAGATTCAAAATTGAATTATACTATCTTAAGACCTTCAATTGTATATGGTAAGGGTAGCAAAAGTTTTGAATTTATAATTAACTATATCAAAAAAATACCTTTTTTTACACCCATAATTGGTAATGGAAAATATAAAATCTACCCTGTAAAAGTAGATGATGTTGTTTATGCAATAAACAAGTGTATAGACAATAAAAGAACTTTAAACAAAGAGTATGATCTTCCTGGAAAAGACGGGATTTATTTCATTGATTTAATAAACTGTCTAAAAAAAGGAATAAATGTGAGTAAGAAGAATATCAATATTCCTATATGGTTCTGTAAAATTATTAGTATTTTTTTCCCAAAAATACTAAATAAAAATAACATAAAAAATTTAACAGAAGATAGTCTTGCTGATATAACTAATGCAGCAAAAGACTTTAAATATAGCCCTATTAGTTTTAATAAAGGAATTGAAAATGGTCTCATATAAACAAATAATGAAAAATGCTCTTAAGAAAAGACCTCATAGAGCAATTAAAAGTGTTTTTTCCACAATAAGACACGGACCAAAGGCTAGTCTTCCATTTAAACTAAAAATGGAATGTTCCTCAATATGTAATCTTAAGTGTATTATGTGTCCATTGCATGTTGGATTAAAAAGAAAACAAGGTTTTCTTACATTTGATAATTTTAAAAATGTTTTTGATCAGATAAAACCTGCTTACCTCAACTTAACAGGTATTGGCGAACCATTTCTTAATAAAGAACTGTTTAAAATAGTTGAATATGCAAAAAAAGAGGGAACAATGGTCAAATTAGACACAAATGCAACACTTTTAACTCAAGAAAATATAGAAAAAATATTAAAAACAGGTATCGATTATATATCTATCTCAATTGATGGAGTAGATAAAAAAAGTTATGAAAAAATTAGAATTGGATCAAATTTTGAATTAGTAAAAGATAATGTAAAAAACTTAACTAAAGAAAGAGATAGACTAAAAAGCAAAACACATGTACATATGTTCTTTGTTTTACAAGAAGATAACATTTTATATTTACCTGAATTCATAAAACTTGCAGAAGAGCTTGGGGTAAATTATGTTGCTGGTAGTTTTGTGGTAACTCTGGGTGGAAATAATAATGCTAAAAATAAAATTAGTTTATATAGGGAAGAATTACAAAAAGTTATAGAAGAAACAAAAGAATTAATCAAGAAGGCTAAAGTGGAAGTAAGTGTTCAACCTTTATTGGACTTCTTAGAAGAAAAAGAGGAGAAAAGAGAGTATAACAAAAATAAACCCTGCCTAATGCCTTGGTATTCAACATTTATAACTTGGGATGGATGGGTTAATCCTTGTGATTTCTCTTGTGATAATGAAGAAGTTTTTGGAAATGCTTTTGAAGAGCCTTTTAAGAATATATGGAATAATAAAAAATATAAAGATTTTAGATTAAATTTATTAAAAAATAGAGAGAGTATAAATTTATGTAGAGGATGTGGAGTTGATGAAAGTTATATAATCCAGGAAATAAAAAAAATACCTTTTGGAAAAAGTATAGGTTACAAAATAAAAGATGAAGGAGAAAAAAATTAATTTACCAAAAATTAGTGTTGTCATGCCTATATACAATGAAGAGATGAAGTTAGATAATTGTTTAAAGAGTATAAGGGATCAAGATTATCCTCAAGATAAAATAGAAATTGTCTTTGTTGATGATAACTCTACTGATAATTCAATTGAAATTGCTAAAAAGTACAAAATAAAACTAGTTAAAAATGGTGCTCACGATTATGATATAGGAAAATCTTTAGGTATAAAGGAATCAACAGGAGAGTATATTATATTTTTAGATGGAGACAATATTTTACCGAGTAAAAACTGGATAAAAAATATGATTATTCCCCTTCTGGAAGATAAAAGTCTTGTTGGAAGTCAGTTGCTTTGGATTAAATATGACAAAAAACAATCTCTTTTTGATAGATACTGTGCTTTGTATGGAATTACTGATCCCCTTACGATTTACTTAAATAATCGTGGACATCTAATGATTTGGGAAAAAAAATGGAAACTTGGATTAATTGAAGAAAGAGAAGGTTACTTCACTGTAAAATTCAACCAAAAGAATCTTCCAACAATTGGTTCAGTAGGATTTACAATAAGAAAGAATTATTTATTAAAAACAAATTATTCTCCGGCATTTTCTCATTTGGATTGTATGCAAGATCTAATAAAACAAAGTTACAATAAATTTGCAATGGTTAAACAAGATATTATTCACTTACATTCTGCAAATTATTCAAGTTTTATTGGAAAATTAAACCGTAATTTGTCTATTTTTATAAGGGATCATAATAAAAGAAGATATAAATGGGATGCACCTTTAAGCAAAAAAATATATGCTGCAGTTGCAATGATGACATTTATTTTACCTACTTACCATGCCTTAAGAGGATATATTAAAATAAAGGATAATTCTTGGTTTATACATCCATTTATCTGTTTTTGGGTTATATTGAATTATATTACTATACTTTCACTTTGGAAAGTTGGATTAAAAAAATAGTCAATACTTTATTTCATAAATAACTAACAAAGGCTGTGTTTGTTGTAAATCTGAATAATATACTTGAACAGGAATAGCTGACTGATTATTTCTTTGTGGCCATGTATAAACCCATTCAGGAGTATAACTTGGTTCAAAAACAGAAATAACTATGTATTTGGGTTTTAATTCTTTTATTTTTTCATTAAAAATCTCCTCACTAGAATTAGAACTGTTAAAAATAAAACCAATTGTTTTTCTTTCAGAATAATAAGGTGTTTGTGTTGAGGATGCACTAACAACTAAATCATCTTTAGAAGTATGATTTTTTAACCATAAACCTGAATCTTTAACTTGAGAGTATGAATCAACTTTAATTTTAATTATTTGATCTGCATGAATAAGCTGATTATAACAACCAATTCCTACAATAAGAATAATAATTATTAAGATAATTTTTTTATTTTTTATGAAACTACCTACAAAATCTGCAAAAAAAACAGCACCTTTTGAAGTAAATGCAAGTAGAGGTATTAAAAGAGGGAAAAACCAACGAAATTCAAAGGCGTTAGCACGCATTATAAAAATAAAAAAAACCATTACTGAAATAATAACTAACAAATTTAATAAATCAGATTTTATTTCCAAATCTTCTTCAGAATCATTTATTCTTTTTATTTTCGAAAGGTTAGTAAATATATCAAAAAAAACAAGAAATAATCCAAAAAGAAATGTATAGAAAAAAATTGAGGGAATTTTTGGAATAACTGATTGAAAAAATCCATAAAACATTGTTAAAGGAATCCAAGAAATAGGTTCTCTTAAATTTAAATAAGCAAATAAACCAAATTTTGAAGCTATAAAAAAACCTAAAATTCCTGCAATAGAAACAAATCCAATAGTATAAAGCAAATTTCTCTTTTTAAAAATAAAAGACTTATTTATAGCAACAAAAAAGAGAAATACTGCTGGAATAAACATTGCTGTACCTGGCCTAAATAATATAGACAATATTGAAAATATTATAATAAAAAATAAAGAATTTTTTGGTTTAATTAACCATAAATTTTTCTTTTTAAGACATACTCTAAATAAAACAAAAAAAACAAGAAACTCAAAAATTAAAGAAAAGTTTTCTGTATGAAATCTGTTACTAAAAAATAAATGTTCCCATAATAATGAAAGAATTAGTGTTGAAATAAACGCTATTCTTTTGTCATAATACATCTCTCTTAAAACGAAATAAAATAAGAATAAAACAATTATTGATGGGATAAACAAAGCAATAAACCTCATAAATATTTCATTACTTAAACCTGTAATAAAAAATGTAGACATTAATAAAGAAAAGGTAGGTAGTCTCATCAAACCAATTTTATAATCTAAAATACCTGCAAATCCTTTTGCAGCAGACATATATTCTGCTTCATCCCACCATAGGGGTTGATTTACTGTTATAAAAAAGTAATAAAGCCTCACAATTACTATAAATAAAAATAAAGCAGAAACAGTTAGGTTGGTTGGATTTTTAAGCCATTTTTTTATCTTCTCTTGAGAGTTATAATTAATAATCTCATTATTTTCTTTTTTTTCTGTTTCTTCCATAAGTATTATTAAATTCTTTATTTTAAAAAGATAGTTGTTATATTCCCTTTATAGCCATATTTAAGTTTTTAACAATATATTTAAGTTCTTCTAAATTGTTTATTTTTGATAAAAATTCTTTATAAAAAGTGATAGGATTAATATATGAAATTAACCTTCTTTTATAAAATTCTTTAAAAATATCTTTTCTTATATTATTTAATTCTTCTTTTTTAAAATTAAGAGTATTATATTTTGTATTTTCAATATAACTAGTCATTTCTATTTCATTTAACAAACCTGCATTTTGAAAGTCTCTATACATATCTGTTCCGAGATAAGGCTGTGCAATATAAACAAAAGGAAAATTTATTTTTGAATTAATTATTAAATCTTTAGTTTTTTCTATATCTTTCTCTGTTTCGAATGGAAAACCGATTATAAATGTAGCACAAACCCACATACCTAATTTATGACAATCTTCTATTAATTCTTTAAGTTTTTCTTCTGGAATTATTTTTCTAACATATTTTTGAGATTCTAAACTACCAGACTCAACACCAAAAGTTATTCTATAACAACCTGCTTGTTTCATTTTCATTAAAACTTCTGAATCGAGTGTCCATATTGCAATACCATTAGGGGTATCCCATCTTATGTCTATATTTCTTTTAATTATCTCTTCACAAATGTCTATAATCCTTTTTTTGTTAAGTGTTAAATTATCATCTTGAAAACGAAATTGTTTTGCACCATAATTTTTAACTAACATTTCTATTTCATCAACAACATTCTTTGCAGTTCTACCTCTCCAACATCTACCCCAAACAGTATGAATTGAACAAAAAACACAATTTCCCGGACAACCTCGGCTAGTTATTAAATCAACAGAATTTTTTCTCATTGTAGCCCTAGAATTATCCGGATGATCAAAATAATCTTTAATATTTATCAAATGCCATGCAGGATTTAATGAATCTAGATCTTTAATGTAATCTTGAGGTTTATTTTTTTTAAATTTCCCATTTTTAATTAATGCTGTACCTTTAATTGAATCTATTTTCTTATTAGAACTATATCTTTTCGAAATCTCTAAAAATGTTAATTCACCTTCGCCAATAACAACCAAATCAATCTCTTTATTTCTCAATACAAATTCTGGATTTGCAGAAGAATGTGCGCCACCAACAACAACTAAAAATTTTTTATTTAAATTTTTTTCAATAAAACGTATAAGTGAAATAACTTCAAAAGAATCTTGTTCAAATGCAGTATAAGCACATGAAACACCTATTATGTCGGGATTAAAATCTTCTATTTCATTTATAATATCTTCAGGAAATAAACCAATTTTAACTTTTGTTTCATTAATATCTCTTTTTTTTGTATAATAAAGAGGACAATCTAAAATTTTAACCTGAAAGTTACTTTTTTCAAGAATTCCAGCCATATACAAAAATCCTAATGGAAATTTAAGACCTATTTGTCTAACTGATTTATCAGCTGTTTGAGGGGGATTTATAAACAGAATCTTACATTTATTTGTTTTTTTCATAAAATTAGACTAATAAAAGGATATAAAAAGATAATTATTATATAAAAAAATACAAAAAATTATTAAAAAAAACTATCAATTTTATCTAAAACTTCTTCTACTGAAATACTATTAACTAACTCTTCACTATATTTATCTGAGTTCTCTGGAAAGAATTCTTTTAATTTTGGAGAGGCAATCTTTAATAATAGTCCATAATCTTCTATTTCATCTGGAGAAGTACAAAAGAATAAACCAATTGTTTGTTTGTTAAGAGCAAGTGCAAGATGTAAAGCCATTGTGTCTCCACAAACAATAATTTCACAAAGATTGATTAAAGAAGCAAATTGTTTTATAGTAGTATTCTTGTCATTTGAGGGTACATCAATATTTTTCTCAAGTAAAACTGATTTAATTCTATGTATTTTTTCCTCTTCATTATTGCCTCCTAAAAGTAAAACTTCATAACCTTGTTGCTTTAGTTTTGTGATAAACTCTATAATCTTACCTTCAGACCAAGATTTTGAAGGCCACCTTGAAGAAGAACCAACATTTATACCAACTAGTTTATTTTTTGATAAGTTATAATATTTATTAAAAAAATCTTGAGCATAGGATTTATCTGATTCACTTAAATAAATAAAACATGGTTGTTTTTTATACTCTAAATCTGCTGCTTCAAACATCATTTGTTGATAAGTCTTTTTATTTATCTTCTTAAGCTCATCTGAAAATACTGTTTCAAGATAATATTCTGCGCCTGAATTAAATGGAGCTGGAAAACCTTCTTCAGAATAAAAACCAAATTTATTTTTTGATTCAATTCTTGAAGCTAGATTAGTTGCCTCATCTTCAATATCTAAGTTAATAAGTACATCAAAGTATTCATTAATTTGTTCATCTGAAATAGGAATAGTTAAAATCTTGTTTATTTGAGAGTTATTTTCAAGTATCTCTTGGGACTCAGGTTTAGTAATCCAAGTTATATTAGCATCAGGATATTTTTCTTTAATTCCTAATAATAGTGGTGTTGTTCTAACTACATCTCCTAATGCGCCAAGTTTAATAATTACTATTTTTGTCATAAAGTTTAAAACTAATATAGATATATAAGGATTATGAAAGAAAAAAAGTTGAGAATATATATTGCTGGAAAAATATGTAGTGAGTTTGAGAAACAAGAACTTGAAAAAATAGCTATTTTATGTGAAAATCTTGGTTTTGAAACTTTTCTTCCACATAGGGATGTGGGAATTGTAAAGGGGATTAAAGATGTAAAACAGATATTTGAAGGAGATATAATTGAAGGATTTAAAGGAGTTAATTTAGTTGTTGCTAACCTAAATGGCCTTCATGTTGGTGCTGGAACTGCATGGGAACTAGGTTATGCTTATGCCAATAAAATACCTGCTATTGGAATTAAGACAGATGAATCAATTGAAAGTGAAGGAACTTTAGATTATCTTAGTGCAATACTTCTTGGAAGCATGAAAATTGTTGGTTCTTTCAAAGACCTGGAAAAAGAGCTAAAGAAGTTCCATTCTAAAAAGTAGTTAAATATCTCGTGTGGGTATGTAAGTTAAATCTTTGCCATGGCAAAGATTTATAAGCTAAGTTTGAAATCAAGTTTAAGACAATAATCAAATAATAAGCATTATTTACATGTTAAAGAAAAACACCGTTTTTTCTTGCCAAATGTCAAAGACATTGGTTATAATTTATTTGGATTAGTTGAATTATACATAATGGAATCAGAAAATCATAAGTTTAAAAGACTAGGTATTAGTGAGCATCTTTTAAAATCAATAGAAGAACATAAATTTGAAGAACCTAGTGAAATTCAGGAAAAATCTATACCTTTAGTTGTTGAAGGAAAAGATGTTATAGCTACAGCTTCTACAGGTTCTGGAAAGACACTTGCTTTTAGTGCAGCAATTGTTAAAAATTGTGAAAAAAAACAAGGATTACAAACTCTTATTTTAACACCTACAAGGGAACTTGCTGAACAAATTACAAGAACTGTTGGAAAATTTTCAAAATATAAGGAACTAAAGGTAATTCCTGTTTATGGAGGAGTTTCAATTAATGAACAAATTAGAGAATTAAAATCTGCAGAAGTTGTTGTTGCAACTCCTGGAAGAATACTTGACCATCTTGAAAGACAAACCATTGATCTTTCAAAAATAAAAATACTTGTTTTAGATGAGGCTGATAGAATGCTTGATATGGGATTTCAAAAAGATGTTGAAAAAATAATAAGAAACTGTCCGGTAAAAAGACAAACTTTGCTATTTTCTGCAACAATGGCTGTAGAAGTTATCGAACTTGCAAATAAATATATGAATAATCCAATTGAGATTAATGCAGAACAGTATGTTGACCCTAGTAAATTAACTCAAGTATATTATGACATAAATGATAGGCTAAAATTTTCTTTGTTAAAATATTTACTTGAAAAAGAAAATACTAAACTTGTGATGATATTCTGTAATACTAGAAGAACTGTTGATTTTGTTTCAAAAAATTTAAAATTTAATGATGTTGAAGTTTTACCAATTCACGGAGGATTTTCACAAAATAAACGAAATCAAATAATGGAAAAATTTCATTCTCAAAAAATACAGATACTTGTTTGTACGGATGTTGCTGCAAGAGGTCTCGATATTCCTGGAGTTTCACATGTTTATAATTATGAAATACCTGCAGATAGTAAAGAATATTTACATAGAATAGGAAGAACTGCTAGAGCTGGAAATGAGGGAAAAGTAATAAATTTAATTTCTTCAAGAGATTATGAAAATTTTAGTAGGGTTCTTGAAAATAGAGAATTAGGAATAAAAAAAGAAGACACTCCAATGGTTATGCCAATAAGTGTTAAAGTTTCTGAACACACTTCAAGTCATAGCAGATTTAGAAGAAATAGCGGACACGATCGAGGTAATAGATGGAAAAGAGATGGAGAGAGTGGTAGAAGTGGTGGTAGAGAAAGAAGTTATAGTGATAGAAGAGAAGATAGAGAAAGAAGCCATAGAAGTAGAAGTGATGATAGTGGAAGGAGAAGTTATGGAAGAGATGGTAGAAGTGGAAGAGGTTTTGGAAGAGATAATTCTAGTAGAAGACATAGTAGTGGTAGAAGATTTGGTGGAAGATAATAAATTAATAAAGTATTAATCCAACGTCTTGGTAGAATCTATTGTGGCTTCGCCACGCCAGCCATCAGTGTATGAACTTTTCTTTTTTAGCTCTTTAAATGCTTTAATGTACAAGTAAAGTCTAGCAAAGTATAATTCAATTGTCCACCAAACTTGTTTAACAGATCTTATCTGTGTGGGAGCAAAAAAAGCACCTTCTTTTATTTCATTAAAAAATGATTTTGTTCGTGGCATGTCTGGAGCAATTTTGCTTAGGTTTTCATGAGCTTTAATATTTCTAACTTTTTGAGCTAACCAATCTTTCCAGTTGTCTGGATTTTTAACATAAACTTCTATTTGAGGCAGATATTTTATTTTATATCCTTTTTTCCAAAATAAGTAAGGAATTATACTATCCTCTGATGTTTCCATTGGAAAATCTAAAATAACATTTTTTCTAATTGCAAATAGATATCCAGAACATTCAAAAAAAGATTTCTTTTCTGAAAGTTTTTTTCTTGTTTTATCAATACCTGCAAATACGACATGCGCCCAGTAACCATACTTTGTATTTCTGTTATCAATTGCAACGGGTCTTGCAGTTATGCATCCTATTTCTTTTTCTTTAAATGCATTAATTATTTCAAACAAAGAATTACTTGATGTATAAACATCACCATCTGTTGAAATTATTATATCCTCGTTGCTTGAAGAGGCATATTCTTGAAATAATAAATTAAGTGCATAGCTTTTTCCCTCACCAGGGTCAAGGAAAAAAACAAATTCCTTATCTTTTATTTGTTTTTTCAGGAATTTTTCAACTTCTGGAAAGGGGTCAACAACAGTTATTCTAAATTTATCTTTTGATTTTGGGTTTTCTTTTTTTATTTTTTTAATTTGTTCAAGAAAGTTATTCACAGTTCTAAGTGTAGAATTTGGTTCGTTATATGATGTAATTATTATGTCTGTAAACATTTTGGCTAGTATTTCTTTGTTTTAATTTATTAGTTTTATTGATTTTATCTTTAAGAACAATTAAATGGATATTCTTCTGGACGAATTATCACAACTTTTTCACCATTAGATTTTGAAGCAACAATCCTGCATTTTTTAGACCCTTGTTTACTAATGTCTGAAAGCTCTACTTCTTCAACTATAAGTGTGTCTGTTCCAATTGAGATTTTATCACCTTTTTTAAGTTGTTTAGCTTGTTTTTTCATGTTTATGAAAGAATAAACAAACTTTTAAAGTTTATTCTAATTGAAAAATCATGGAAAATATTAATAAAAATCAAGACAAAAAGTGCAATAAAAGTGCAATAATCCTCTGTTCGGGTGGTTTAGATAGTGTTGTAACTGCTTATTATGTTAAAAAAGAACTAGGTTATGATAAAATAAGAATATTATTTTTTAATTATGGCCAAAAAACCTTAAAACAAGAAAGAAAAGCATCAAAAAAATGTGCTTATAAAATTGGGGCTGATTTTAAAGAAATAAAACTAAAATGGCTTGGGGAAATATCTAACTCATTAATTAACAAAAATAACAACAACCAGATTAAAGAATTAATAAAACAAGATCTAAAAGATACAAATGAAGAAAGTCAAAAATATTATGTACCTTGTAGAAATATTTTATTCTTAGTTTATGCTTTAACTTTAGCAGAATCTGAATTTTTTAAGAATAGTGAAAAAAATGATATTTTTGTTGGTTTTAAGTGTGAAGGAAAAGATAGCTATCCAGATACTACAAAAAAATTTGTTTCTGAAATTAATAAACTATCAAAAATAAGCTGCATGACTAATTTCAAAATAATTGCGCCATTAATTGAAAAAGACAAAGAGGACATTGTTTTGCTTGGAAAAAGACTTAGTGTTAAAATGGAAGATACTTATAGCTGCTATATTGGATCAAAAAGATTAGGTTTAATAGTTAACAATAAACATTGTGGTACATGTTTAGCTTGTAAACTTAGACAGGCCGGATTTTATTGGGCAAATGTAGAAGATAAAACCAATTATAAACAAAAAAATGATTTTAAAAAATAGAAATAAGTTTCTTTATTAATTTATCCCAATTAAACTGCTCAACGAATATTTTTGCTTGTTCAGCTACTTTATTATTTTTGTCTTTATTTTTTGTTGATAAAACAAGATTTAACTTTTCAGTAAGATCTGAAATGTCTTCATTTTTAAAAAGATAACCTGTTTTCCCATCTTCAATTAATTCTTTAGAGCCTGAATTATCACTAGAAAGCACTGTTTTTTCTCTAGCCATTGCTTCAATTAATGATTGGGGCATTGCTTCACTTTTTGAAGGCAAAACAAATATTTTTGCAGAATCTATTTTTTTAATTTTTGATTTTAAATCATATATTGGATCTGTAAAAATAACTCTTCTTTCAAGATTGTTGCTTTTAATGATCTTTATTAAAGTTTGCTTATATGTTTTTTCGGCAGGACCAACTATCTCAAGAATTATTTTCTTATCTTGTATATTTGATAAAGCCTGAATTAAAATCTCCAAATTTTTAACTGGTGAGATTCTGCCTAAAAAAAGTATCTTATTTTGAGTCTGAGATTTTTTAGATAAAAAGAACTCGCTAGGTATGCCATTTGGAATGTAAACAATTTTACTTTTTGTAAGGCCTAATTTTTCTAAGTGATTATCTTCTCCTTTTGTAATAGTTATAACTTTGTCAAATTTATTCAATAATCTCAGACCGATAAAATAGTCATAAAAATTAACAACTAACTTTTCAAAAAAAGACCTAGTTATATTATTCTCAATAAATGGTGAATGAGTAACTAAAAAACATTTGGTATTTTGATTGGTTTTCTTAAGTTTATTAGCTAGTTTAACTGCTTTATGAGTATGTGGATGTCTATATGAATGAGCAATAATTATATCTGGATTAAATTCAGTTGCCTTTTTTTCAGTTTCTTTATTAAACCAACTCATAAAACTCTCTCCTCCTAGTTTTTTTGATTTAAATCGGGTTATACTTATTCCCTGAAAAAGCTCAGTTTCTGGAGCTAGTTTATCTATGCCTTTAACAAGATTAGAAGAAAATATTTTAACTTCATAACCTAGTTTTTTAAGCTCCATACTTTCATTTAAAACTCTTGTAAAAACACCACAAGAACCTGCTGAAAAGTTTGTTAATTCTAATATTTTAAGTTTTTTGGGTAAGTTATTCATAATATTTTAATGTCTAAAATGTTTAAATAGTTTAAGTATTATTTTTTAATACTCCTGCATAATTAATAAATATAATTAGTATAAAATGAACAATATTGAAGTGTCAGTTATTATACCTGCATATAATGAAGAAAATTATATTGGAAAATGTTTAGAATCCCTAAAAAAACAGAGTTATAAAAATTTTGAAATTATAGTAGTTGACGATGGTTCAACAGACAAAACAAAAGAGATAATAAAGAAATTTAAAAAAGTAAGAATACTCAGCGGAGAGCATAAAGGACCAGGTTATTCAAGAAATATTGGAGCAAAAAATGCCTTTGGAAAGATTCTAGTATTCATAGACTCTGATATGTATTTTGATAAAAATTACCTAATAAATTTAATAAAACCTATTAAAGAAAATAAAGATATTATAGGCACGACGCATGATTATGAAGTTGCAGTAAATGTGAATAATTTTTATAGCTTACTCTGGGGAAAACTAAGAGTTACAAAGGAGAATGCAAAGGAAGTAAAAATATTTAGAGCAATAAAAAAAGAAAAATTCTTTGAGTTTGGAGAATTTGATCAAAAATATGGCTATGCTGACGACCAAACTTTTTGGTTTAAATATAAAATAAAGCCAATAGTTGCAAAAGATACTATTTGTTACCATAAGAATCCTGAAACATTAAAAGAAACATACAAACAAGCTAAATGGATTGGAGCTTCTTGGAAAGAAAGATTTATTATTTTTAAAATGCCAGTAATAAAATTTATCTTACCTCTAATTTTAATTTTATTTGTACCCTTACTTGCTTTGATTAAATCATTGAAAAGTAAAGAAAGTATACCTTATTTTGTAAAACTAAAATTTTATTTGGTTAAATTTATAGGTTATTTGATTGGCACTTTAAAAGCAATATATAAAAATAATGTTGTAAGATAGTAGTTACAAAATTATAAAAAAATAAGTATAACAATGCTTAAAAGTGAGTTTTTATAGTTTAATTTTATGTATGTTTTAGGATTAAACATAGGCCATAATTCGACCGCATGTTTGTTAAAAGATGGTAAAATAATAGGTTGTATAAGTGAAGAAAGATTTAGTAGAATAAAAAATTATTATGGAATTCCGATTAAATCGATCCAATTCTTACTAAACGATAATGGTATCTCTATAGATAAATTAGACTTTATTGTTTTAGATAACCATTATATTGATAAAGAAAAAGAAAATTTTACTAAAAGCTTTATTGAAGCTTATACAGATAAGAGTAAAAAAAAGAAGATTTTATCCAAGTTAGGATATAAATTTCCTAAATTATTCAATAGTTATTTGAATAGAAAAGAAAGCTTAAAAAATTTAAAGAAAAGAGAGGAAAAAATAAGAATACAAATATCTACAAAATTAGATTATCCTATTGAAAAAATATTAGTTATTGATCATCATTTAACACATACCCTTTCATGTTTGTTTAATTTAACTTATGAAAAAAATAAAAATTGGTTAATATTCACACTTGATGGTGAGGGCAGTGGTATTTGTGCAAGTGTTAGTACTTATAATGGACATAAATTAAAAATAATATCCAAATCAAAAAAAACAGCATCTCTTGGCTATTTATACGCCTTAACTACTCTTTATTTAGGTATGAAACCATTAGAACATGAATTTAAGGTAATGGGTTTAGCACCTTATGCAAAAAAAGACAAAATTAATGAACTCTACCCTAAATTAAAAGATCTTTTCTGGTTCGATGATTTAGAATTTAAGTCTAAATTTAATATGGTCTTTTCAGACTATTTCTTAGAAACTATAAAATTTTATAGATTTGATAATATTGCTGCTTCTGTTCAAAAACTTACTGAAGAGCTTATCTGTGAATGGATAAATAATGCAATCAAAAAAACAGGTATTTGTAATATTGCTTTATCTGGAGGAGTTTTTATGAATGTCAAGGCAAATAAAAAAGCTTCTGAAATACCTGAAGTTAAAGATATTTTTATAATGCCGAGTTCGGGAGATGAATCTAATGCTATTGGTGCTTGTCTATATGGATATAAAGAATACTGTGAAAGGAATAACATTAAATTTGAACCTAAACCAATTAAAAATTTGTATCTTGGTCCTGTTTATGATAACAGTTATATTGAAGATTTAATTAAAAGAGAAGAGTTAATAAAAAAGTATAAAATAAAAAAGTATAAAAATATAAATAAAGAGGTTGCAAAACTACTTGCTAAAGGAGAAATTATTGCAAGATGTTCTGGAAAAAGTGAATGGGGTGCTAGAGCTTTGGGGAACAGAAGCATATTATCTAGTGCTAAAAATCATGAAACAATAAAGATATTAAATGAAACAATTAAAGATAGGGACTTCTGGATGCCATTTACTCCAAGTATACTTGATAAATATTCAAAGAGATACATTGTTAATCCAAAAAAAATATTCTCACCTTATATGGTAATAACTTTTGATTCTACAAAAAAAGCTAGAGAAGAAATACCTGCAGCAATGCACCCTTATGATCAGACAGTAAGACCTCAAGTTGTAACTAAGGATTATAACAAAGATTATTATGAGATAATTGAAGAATTTAGCAAATTAACCGGTATAGGGGGTATATTAAACACTTCATTCAATATTCATGGTGAACCTAATGTTTTAACTCCTGAAGATGCACTTTATACAGTCGAAAAATCTGATTTAAAATTTTTAGTAATGGAAAATTACTTATTTGAAAAAATTAGTTAAATAATTTAATATCTTTAGTTAAATTAGTCTTTTGAATAATTTCTCTAGCAATTTCTTCGCTAAAATTTGCATTAAAATGACCGTAGTCTATATAAAAATTTTCAGTTCTTCCAGCTTGAATATCTCCTAACCATATTATATTTTCGCTTTTGTAAATTTTTGAAATATCAGTATAAAACTGAATAGTCTTATTCCAACCAATATGGCTGAATGACTCTATGCCTCTTTTACATAAAAAATGACTTGAACAGCTATAATTGTACGCTGGAAGAGGATGAATTACAAAATAAGTAGTTATATTATAACTTTTAGCTACTTCTGAAATAAATTTTTTATTTTCCAAGTATCTATAGAGTATCTTTGTTGAATTTTCTTCAACAAGTGAAGACATATTTTTGTTGAATTTATTAATCAAATAGTTTAAATCTTCAGTTATTGGAAGATCAGAAATTAAGTAGCTAATTTTTCCATTTCCTAACATAAAAATACTCATTCTCTGATTATTCCTAACTTCTTTTATATGTTCGTTTAATCCATCTATAAAAATTACTACATTGGGTCTCTGATTTTCTTCTAAAAGAAGTAATGTAAAAAGTTCTCTTTCTTGACTACTATAATAAAATGGTCTACCAAAGTTATAAATACAAATTTTAGAGGTTTTATTAATTGATGATTCTTTTCTTAAAATCTCTTGTATCTTAGAGGCAATTGTTTCATTGTCAATTACTCCAGATCCAAATGTTGTAGATCCTCCAAGAATGAAAAGGTTATATGTTTGATTACTTGGAGGATATGAACACTGATCTTTAATAAATCTAAAACCTTCTTTGTCTACATGAATAAATGTTCCGTTGAACTCACCAACTTTAAAACCTGTGAAGGGTTCATAAACATGAAATATTTTTTTATGTGTTTCTAAAATTAAAGAACGACTATCTTCTAATGACATGTGAGGATATATTTCAGATATTATCTCATCACTAAATGTTAATTCTCCTACAACAAACATTTGCCTTAAAACAGGATTTACAAAATAAAGTATTAAATTAATCAACAAAAAAAGGATTATAGTATTAAGCAAAATTATTGAAATTGTAACATAAATTTTTCTTGCTGATTTAATTTTACTTCTTTTAAAATTTTCACTATTAGACTCATCAATAACTTCCATTAAAACTAAAAAAATAATTAGTTTATAAAGATAATTATAGAATTTTAAAATAAAGAATAAATAAATGGTGAAAGATAGCTACTTTGACCAGCAACAATAAGTACACCAACTAGTAACAACAATATAATTATAGGTATTAACCACCAAGATTTTCTTGCCCAAATAAACTGCCAAGTTTGATATAATAAACTACTATTTTTATCCATAAAATCAGTTATAAACTGTCATTTAAATATTTTACTAATCGTTTGCAAGTATTTCACTATCCCAAGCATCTTTAATATTATCTTCTCTACTAACTAAAAAATTACCAATAACTAAGTAGTCAATACCAGTACCCATCATACATTTATAAGCATCATAGGGTGTACATACTATTGGCTCACCACGAATATTAAAAGAGGTATTTATTAACATTGGAACTTTTGAAAGTTTGCCAAATCTTTTTATTAAATCATAATAATTTTTATTTTGATATCTGCTAACTGTTTGTAACCTACCACTACCATCTACATGAGTAACTGCAGGAATAATTTTATGAAACTTTTTTTTAATAGGGTATACCATTAACATAAAATCAGCTATCTCTGGAAGAGGTTTATCGCAATTAAAATACTTTAATGCATCATCTGAACAAACTACTGGAGCAAACGGTCTAAACTTTTCTCTATGTTTTACTTTTAAGTTTAATATCTCTTGCATCTTAGGATTACAAGGATTAGATAAAATACTCCTATTTCCTAAAGCTCTTGGTCCCCATTCCATTTTACCTTGAAACCAACCAATAACCTTATCATGGAATATTAAATCTGCTGTTGTTTTAATTAAATCTTCATTATTTTTAAATTCCTTAAAAATGATGTTATTGCTAATCAAAAAATCTTTAATATTTTCATTTGAAAACTCAGGACCTATAAAAGCACTATCAAATATAAAATTACGTTTATTAGACAAAAGAGTATGGTAAATATATGATGCTGCACCAATACTTGTTCCGCCATCTCCTGGATCGGGTTGAATCCAAATTCTCTTAAATTTAGTTTTTTTTAATAATTTTCCGTTACAAACACTATTTAATGCTACACCACCACATAATACTAGATTATCACATTTTGTTTCATTATAAAGATTATTTAAAATTTTAATAATAACTTCTTCTAAAATCATCTGTAATGCAGCTGCAATATCTTTATGTCTTTGAGTTACCTCTTCATTTTTTTTACGAATTGGTCCGTCTAAAAGAGAAATTATTTTTTTTGAGGGCATACGATCTTTATAATGATATGTGAAATAACTCATATCTAATCTATAACTACCATCTTCTTTAATTTCTATAATTTTTTTAATTTTTGAGTAATAGGGGTTTTTTTCCTTATCCATATTACCATATGGACTTAAGCCCATTACTTTATACTCTGAATTATTAACTGAAAAACCTAAATAAGCAGTTAATGTTGAATAGAGTAAGCCGAGTGAGTGTGGAAACTTTATTTCACTAAACAACTTTATTTCATTATTTTCAGCAATACCTTTAGCAGTTGTTGTCCATTCACCAACCCCATCAACAGTTAATATTGCTGCTTTATCAAAAGGACTTATCAAAAAAGATGCCGCATGAGCTAAATGATGTTCTATAAAAAGAACTTCTTTTTTGTATTTTAACTTTTTTCTTATAATTTTTATTATTCTTAATTTTTCATTTAACCAAGAGGGTATTGATCCAATAAATGTTTTATAACTTCTTGGAAACATTTGTAAATGTTGAAATAATCCTCTTTCAAATTTAATAAATGGCTTTTCATAAAAGCCAATATAATCTATATCATCTATAGATATATTCTGACTTTCTAAGCAAAATTTTATTGAGTTAATTGGAAATGAAAAATCATGTTTTTTACGAGTAAATCTTTCCTCCTGAGCTGCTGCTATAATCACTCCGTCTTTTAAAAGTGCTGCTGATGAATCATGATAATAACAACTTATACCTAAAATGTACATCTTAAAATAATTTATTATACTCCTTAATATCTTTTTTATTTAGGTTCAAATCTTCCCAATAAGTCTTCTTATTTTGATCAAAATGTAATTCTAAAAAACTTTTTTTTGTTATCTTTGAAAAAAGGTATGTTAAACCTACTCCAAAAATGTAAACTAATGTTAAAAGAAAGGAATTTACAATTACTGAAATGGTTTCAAAAAAAGACTTTTGGCCTTCTTTAAATCCGCTGATAAAATACTTAAAATTCATTTTAAAAAAGCTTTTAGTAAGCTACCCAAAAAAACAATGCTTAAAGTAATTAAAAAAACTGAAAAAATCCCTGTTAATTTATTTATTTTACCAAAAAGTAATAAAACAAAATATAAAACAAAAGTAAAAAATAAATAAGAGAATAGGAAACCTATAATTTTCCCAATATTTTTTCTTTTTTCAAATTTAAGACTCATAAAAATCAAAAAAAAGATTAGTTTATAAATATATATAGAATAATCAATAAAACAACAAGACTTAAAAACTGACTAAATGCTATTAGTTACCTGATCAAAAACTTCTTTTAACTTCTTATTTTTTAATTCAATTGAAAATTTAGTTTTCGCTAATTTTAAACCTTCTTGACCCATTTTTATTCTTAGTTTATTATTTTTAGATAATTTAATTATTGCATCTGATATGTCTTTTATAACTCTTTCATCGATATTTTTTATATCTTCAATAAATTCTTTTGATCTCATATTTGAAGGATATTCTGGTGAAAAATAACCCTTAATCTTATTTGAAGGTTTAATAATTATAGCATTTTTATTAGTTATATAATCTCGAACTGCATAAGTATCTAAAGCAATAATAGGAATTCCATAACTCATTGGTTCTAAAAGAGCCATTAGTGAATAGGAATGTCCTGGACAAAGAAAGATATCTGAATTAAAAATAAGATTTTCAAAATCTTCTTTAGGTAATTCTTCTTCAACAAAATTTAACCTTTCAATAGAGCTATATTTAACTTTTATTTCTTCTGGAATTTTACATCTTAATGTGAAATAAATATTATTTATTTTTTTAGATGCTTTTATAAATGATTCAATCGCTTCTAATCCTCCTTTAGTATAAAAATCATCAGGATTAGCCATAGATCCTATAAAAATAATTTTTATTTTATCTGAATATTCTTTTTTATTATTTATTTCAGGTATTTTAACAGCAGCACGTATTAACTTTATTTTATTCATAATAATCTTATCATCACTGAAATACTTTTTCATTATTTTTAAACTTGATTCATTAACAATTATAATACTTTTACAAAAATGTGAAGAAAGTTTGTTTTTTATTTCACCCAACTTTTGATTAAACAAATTATAATCATAACCAGCCATACTTGTAGGGTTATCTAAAATTTCAATAATATAATTTTGATTTATGTCTAAAGGTATTGTTGAAAAAACAAGATCTGCCTCTTTTGGTATTTTGACTGATGAGAGATAATCTATTGCTTTAAGAGTATTAATTTTCTGTTTAATAAGTTTTTTATAAAAAAGTTTTACTATTTTTAATTTTATAATAAAATTATAAAATTTCTGTTTAAAATTTTCTTTTTTTAATATGAATATATAACCTTCTGGAGGGTTAGCAACCATCAGTTTTGTTTGTGAATGCATGCTAGGAAATTGATGTGCAAAAAATATTTTTTTCATATTTTAATTGATTCTATTAATATTTAAAAACATTTTTAATATTTATATTTTAATTTCTAATAATCTCAAAAATTGTTTAAATGTTACTATTAAAAACAAGTATAAAAATTGAAAAAGAAAAACAAATAAATCTTTTTAAACAGACTTTTTTTGTATAATCTATGAAAAAAACAGCACTGATAACTGGAGTTACTGGTCAAGATGGAAGTTATTTATCTGAACTTTTGTTGAATAAAGGTTATGATGTGCATGGTATTATTCGAAGAAGTAGCACTTTAAATACAGAAAGGGTTGATCATCTTTTTAAAGATATACATGAAAAAAACAATAGTTTTCATTTACATTATGGTGACTTAACTGATTCAGGTTGTATATCTGATATAATAAGAAGAATAATGCCAGATGAAGTATATAACCTTGGGGCACAGAGTCATGTTAGGATAAGTTTTGATATGCCGGAATATACTTCAAATGTAGTAGCATTAGGTCCTTTAAGAATACTTGAATCAATTAAAAATTTCTGTAAAGATGCAAGATATTATCAAGCTTCTTCAAGTGAAATGTTTGGAAAAGTAGTAGAAATTCCACAAAATGAAGAAACTCCTTTTTATCCGAGAAGTCCGTATGGATGTTCAAAAACATTTGGTTATTGGATAACAAAAAATTATAGGGAAAGTTATGGTCTTCATGCTTCAAATGGAATATTGTTTAACCATGAGTCTGAAAGAAGAGGTATAAATTTTGTTACAAAAAAAGTGAGTCGGGGACTTTCAAGAATAAAACTTGGATTGGATGATAAATTATACTTAGGAAACCTTGATGCAAAAAGAGACTGGGGACATGCAAAAGATTTTGTTAAAGCAATGTGGCTAATTCTACAACAAGAAAGGCCAGATGATTATGTTATTGCAACTGGTGAAACACATACAGTTAGAGAATTTATTGAAAGAGGGGCAAAATTATTAGATATTAACTTAAGTTGGTCTGGAAATGGGATTCATGAAATTGGACTTAATCTAGATAATGGTAAAACTATAATTGAGATTGATCAAAGATATTTTAGACCTTCAGAAGTTGATTTATTAGTTGGTGATCCTAAAAAGGCAAAAAAAGTACTTGGATGGGAACCTGAAATAAAATTTGAAGAACTTGTAAAGATTATGGTTGAAAATGATTTAGAATATGAAAAAAGATTTATGAAAAAAGATTAAAAATGAAAGAAACAATTGGAGTAGGGTGTGCAGATATTTCTAAATTAGAAAAAAAATATATTTCTCAAGTATTAAAATCTGAAAGATTATCTTACGGTCCTTTTATAAGAAAATTTGAAGAAGAGTTTTCTAAAGGACATGAAACTAAATTTGGAATTGCTGTAAATAGTGGAACTGATGCATTAAGAATTGCTATTTCTTGTTTAAAAGAAAAAGAAAAATGGAATGATGGTGATGAGATAATATGTCCTGCTGTAACTTTTATTGCTTCATCTAATGTAATCTTACAAAATAACTTAAATCCTGTATTTGTAGATGTTGAAAGAGATACATACAACATAGACCCAAATCAAATTTCTGATAAGATAACTGATAAAACTAGAGCAATAATGCCAGTACATTTATTTGGGCAACCCGCAGATATGCAACCAATAGTTGATATATCAAAAAATAGAGAATTAAAAATAATGGAGGATTCTTGTGAAACTATGTTTGCTAAATATCATGAAAAAAGTGTTGGATCTTTTGGAGAAATTGGGTGTTTTTCAACATATGTAGCACACTTGATTGTTACTGGTGTTGGTGGTTTGGCAATAACAAATAATTTAGAATATGCTGAGATTATGAGAAGCCTTGCAAATCATGGTAGAGATGGAATTTATATCTCAATTGATGATGATAATCAAGTAACTCAGGAAATTGTTGAAAAAAGATTTAAGTTTATAAGAGAAGGATTTAGTTCTCGTATAACTGAACTTGAAGGAGCTTTAGGATTAGCACAATTAGAAAGAAAAGATGAAATTTTAAAAAAAAGAAAAAGAAATGCACGTGAGTTAATATCTAAATTGAGTTTGTACGAAAACTATATACAATTACCTGTAGAAAAGTCTGACAGAGATCACGTTTATATGATGTTTCCTATTGTAATAAAAGATGAAAGTAAAATTAAAAAAAGAGATTTAGTAATGTTTCTTGAAAATAATAATATCGAAACAAGAGACATGCTACCTTTAACTAATCAACCTATTTATACAAAAAGATTTGGAGAAGAATTTGAAGATCAATTTCCTGTTGCAAAATGGATAAATAATAATGGATTTTATATTGGTTGTCATCAAAAAATAAGTTCAGATGAATTAGAGTATATTATTGATAAATTTGGGGAATTTTTTAAAAAATATGGATAATTATTTCAAAGACAAAAATGTATTGCTCACGGGTGGAGCTGGTTTTCTTGGTAGCTTCGTAGATGAAAATTTAAAAAAAAGAGAAGCTAAGACATTTATTCCGAGATCAAAAGAATGGGATTTAAGAGATTATTCAAGAGTTCGTGAATTATTTAATGAAACTAAACCTGATATAGTTATACATCTTGCTGTTGATGGTGGTGGAATTGGATACATGAGAGAACACCCCGGAAGTGTATTTTATAATAATTTAATGATGAATACCAACTTAGTTGAATGTTCGAGATTAAATAACTTAGAAAAATTTGTTGGTATAGGTACTGTATGCTCTTATCCTAAGTTTACTAGTGTACCTTTTAAGGAGAAAAATTTATGGGAAGGATATCCTGAAGAAACTAATGCACCATATGGTCTTGCAAAAAAAATGATGATGGTTCAAACACAAGGCTATAAAGAGCAATATGGACTAAATGGAATACACTTGTTATTAGTAAATTTATATGGGCCAAGAGATGATTTTGATCCTAAAAGCTCTCATGTAATACCTGCTTTAATAAAAAAATTTGATGATGCAATAAAGTCAGATAGTAAATATGTTGAAGTTTGGGGAACAGGATCAGCATCCCGAGAATTCTTATATGTTGAAGATGCTGCAGAAGGAATTATTTTAGCAACTGAAAGATATAACGAATCTGAACCTGTAAACTTAGGCTCTGGAATGGAAATATCTATTAAAGATCTAGTTACAAAAATCTCAGATTTAATGGGTTTTGAGGGTGAGATTATCTGGGATAAGACCAAACCAGATGGACAACCTAGAAGATGTCTTGATGTATCAAAAGCATATGAAAAATTTGGATTTAAAGCAAAAACAACATTTGATGAAGGACTTAAAAAGAGCATCAATTGGTATAAAAATAAATAAAAAATAATACAATTCTCTTTATCGTAATTAAATTTATAAAATAATGGTTCTTAAGGAAAAATATGGGAAATAGGGTATTTCTTTTTGAAACATCTACTGAAGATCAAAATAGAACAATGGACATAACCAGTAATAGTTTTAATTATCCTTTTTCAATGGGACTACTTTATATTAGTTCTGTACTTAAAGAGAAAGGACATAATGTAATAACAAAAGATTACAGTTATTTTGAAGAAAACAAATGCTTAGAGGATATTAAAAAGGAGATAATAAATTTTAGACCAGAGGTTGTAGGTATTTCAGTTCTTTCTATGACAAGAGTATCAACTTATAAATCAATTAGACTAATCAAATCAATAAATCCGGACATAAAAATAATTCTGGGAGGAGTGCATCCAACAGTAATGTATGAACAGTTGCTTAATAACTTTCCGGTTGATGTAGTTTGTATAGGTGAAGCAGAATTGATAATCAATGATCTTGTTGAAACAATTACTTCAAAAAAAAGATTAAATAAAATAAATAATATTGCCTACAAAAATAAGGGAAAAATTGTTGTGACAAAAAGAAATAAAATAAATATGGAGTTAGATGATTTACCTTACCCCGATTATGATGCTTACATAAATGAAAACATAAAAACCGTTAATATGACTACTTCAAGAGGATGTCCAAATAAATGTTCTTTTTGTTGCCTTCATAATATATCTCAGCAAAGATGGAGACCCAGAAATATTATGAAAGTTGTTGATGAAATTGAATTTATAACTAAAAAGTATCCTTATATAAAAAATATTCAATTTATTGATGATACTCTAACATTAGATAATAAACGTGTAATTGAAATATGTAAGGAAATATTAAAAAGAAATATTAAAATGAATTTCTCATGTCAAGCAAGAATAAAACCTGTTTCTAATGAAATGTTCTTTTGGATGGAGAAAGCAGGTTTTGAAACTGTTTGTTTTGGCATTGAAACAGGAAGTCCTGAATTACTAAAATCAATTCATAAAAATATAACTGTAGAAGATTGTTTAAACACTTTTAAGATGATAAAGGAATTTAGAAAACTTAAACCAGTAAAATATCTAATGGTTGGATTTCATGGAGAAAATGAAAAAACAGTAAATGAAACAATAGATTTAGCAAAAAAATTACATAAAATAGTAAAAATGGATTTTTTTGCAGTTAGTCCTTTGTGGGTATATCCTGGAACAGAAGCATATGAAATAGGAAAAAATAATGGTTGGATAAATGATAGTTACTGGTTAACTGATAAACCTTGTCCACTATACACTTTTGAACATTCAGAAAAATGGTTAAAACAGATGCAGAATAAAATAAGCATTGAAACAATGTTATCTCAAGGAAAACTGTATTTTATAAAAAGAACTATTTTAAAACTAGCTTCAAATCCTAGATATTATATTAAAAGAGTTTTTAATTTTTAATTTATTGATAAAAATTATTAATCTTCATTATTAGAAAATAAAATAATTTTTTGTTTAAAAGATTTTATGATTAATAAGTCATTTTTATCAAAACATTTGGTAATAAATATTAAAAAGAGATAAAAAATAAGAAATAGGCTACCAGTAATAATAAGATTAATCAAATTCATAGGAATAATACTCTTTATAATTAAAAGACCAATAAGAGGAATTAATGAAACTAATAGAATATTAATCATCTTTCTTCTCAAAGGAATTATATCTAAATTTTTCTTAACATAAAACAAAAGTGCAAGAGTCAAAAATATTGAAACAAAAGAAGTTGAAATTGCTGCTCCAATTAAACCGTATCTTTTTATAAGAAATATGTTTAAAAATAGATTGGTTATCAAAGCAAATAAAGTATATTTTAGAATAAGTTTAGATTTTCCTGACATAAAGATTAATTGACTCAATAAAGGAATTAAAAATGAAAATAAAGAACCAATAGCAAGTACTCTTAATGCATCTTGAGCAGGCAAATATTCACTACCAAATAAAATGTTTATAAAGGCTCCAGGAAATAAAAATAGCATCAAAAATATCGGAAGTTCAACAATAAATATCCATTTTGAAACTTGTTTACTTAGTTCTCTTATCGTATCCATATCTTTTTCAGCATATTTTTTTGTTATAATTGGAAAAAATAATTGTATGAATAAATCTTGAGCAAAGTTAAAAAGAGTTATTAATGGTAAAGCAGCATTATAAATTCCAACATCTTTTGCTCCTTTAATAAAACCTATAACAAAAGAATCAGTACCATAAATAAAATTATTAAAAAAACTTAAGAACATTACTGGCCATGAATAGCTAAATAATTCTCTTTTTAGATCATTCTTGATAGTTTCGTTTGATTCAACATTACCGATTAATTCTGGTATTTTGTATTTACATATGAAATAAGCAATAATAAAAACTAAAATAATACTAAAAAAGTAAGAATAAGCTATTGAATTAATATTCAATCCTATAAAAATAAAAAAGACTAAGAATAAAACTCTAAACATATTTTGAAGAATATTTATTAAAAAAGAATAGGCCTTTACTTTTTCAAAAGATTTTAGTAAAGAAAACAAGATATTTGAAAACATCAATACAGGTATTAAGAAACTAAAGATTTTCAAGAAAATAGTCAAATTCTCGTTATGAAAAAAATCAACAGCTATCATCTCTGAAAATGAAAAAAGAAAAACTGCTGAAAAAATACTAGATATTAACATTACCAAATAAGAGTATTTTACTAAGTACCTTATTTTTTCATATTGTTTTTTACCTCTATAAAAAGAAGAGTATCTTAACAAACCATCACTCAATCCAAAAGAAGCGAAGGTAACTACCCATGTTAAAATCATCAAAGCAAGGGTAAAAACTCCGTAAACTTCTGGACCAAAATATCTTGCTATTATGATTCTATAAGTATATGAAAAAATTTTAGATAATATTAATGAAAAAAATATGAAAAATGAAGTATTAACTATGTCAGTTAATCCTTTCTCTATTTCAATGTTTTTTTCCATAAAAATAGAACTGATTAGTAGTTTAAAATTGTTACCAAAAAGTCATTTTGAAAAATAGAATTAATCAACTATTCTGTAACTATCAAAATAGTTCTTTGTTCCTTGCCAATCAACAGATGTTTTCTTGTTTGTTATCTGATCCGTTAGCTTAATAGCCATATCCCAACACTGATCTATATTGTTATAGTTAAATAATCCTTGTCTACCTAACAAGTAAAAATTATTTATCTTTTCAAAGAAATTTGTTATGTTAGAAAGATTTTCTTTATATCCTTTGAGATAAATAGGATAAGCTTTTGGTAAAGTCATTACAAAATGTTCAATAATCTCATCTTTTTTTGCTATTTTTACTTCTTCAAGTTGATTAATAATTTTATTTATTAAATCGTCAGTTATTTCTTTGGTTGTCTCAACCATAATAACAGTCTTATCTTCTGGTAAACCTTCAGATGAAAATGCTTTTTGTTCACTTACTCTCTGAAAAATAATTTTATTTTCTGGGAAAAAAACCCAACAATCATTCATTGCCCTTGGCTTATTTAAAACAAAATAAATAATATTAAGCTTATTATATCTGATAAGTTCTTCAGATTCTTTTTGATGATTATTTTCGGTTAAATTATAAAGATCATCTAGTGGAATTGTAGAAACATAGTAGTCTGCTTTTATCTTTTTGCCATTAACTAGAACATACTGTATTTTTGATTTTGATATTTTTATTTCTTGAATTTTTGAATTAGTTAATATTTTTCCTTTATTTTTAGTTATTTCTTTATTTAATTGATCTAAAAGATTTTTTATTCCTTTTTCAGGATAATAAAAATATTCTGCACTAATCTCTTTATTATTCTTAAAAATAATACTTTTAATTAATTGTGAAACGCTTTTAACAGCAACTCTTCTCTTTGCAAGTTCTGGATCAAGTTTTTGTGGGTCTGAATTCCATACTTTAAAGGCATAATCTTTAAATGAAAGTTCATAAAGTGTCTTTCCAAAACGATTAATTAAAAAGTTTTCATAAGAATCATCCGGTCTTTTACTTAAAGATTTTGTAAAAATACTAAATCCTGTTTTTACTGCTGTAACTGGTATTTTTGTTGCAATTTGACTTAATTTAAGAGGAAAATCAAAATATTTACCTTTCAAATAAATTGAATTTTTTTTCTGGACTTTAACAAGAGGAACTAAAGAAGAAATTTCTTCCATTATTCCTGGAAGTTCGGTATAAAGCTTATGTGGTCCTGAATCTAACAAAAAATCTCCATGTGTAAAACCTCTTGCAGTTCCTCCAATAAAATCTTCTTTCTCAATAACTGTAACATTAAAATCTTTTGACAAATAATATGCTGAAACAAGACCCGTAAAACCTGCTCCAAGAATTAATATTTTTTTTCTTTTTTTTGCCATTTTATTTTTTTATAAATGTATTAAAAGCCATTTTCACATCGTCAAAAATTTCTCCTTTTTTTATACTCCTAATCAACCTACTTGCAATGTAACTTGGCCTAAAATAAAACCTTTTATGAAATTTATCATAATATTCTTGAAGTGTCTCCCAAGAAAGAGTAGGATGATTATATACTCTTGAAGCTGTATGAAAATTGTATTTTGTCCAATCTTTAGTTGTTAAAAGCCCTTTCTTTTCAAATTCCTCAAAAACCTGTGTTGATGGAAGTGGAACAAGTATTGTTGCTTTTGCATAATCAAGACCTAAAGAAATAGCAAAATCAATTGTCTGATCCATTGTTTCTTTTGTATCTTCTGGAAGACCTAACATAAAAAAACCAGATGTTTCCATTCCTGCTTCTTTTGCCCATTTAACAGCATTTCTTGCTTGTTCTGTTGTTGCTCCTTTATTTATTGAATTTAAGATATAATCATTTCCCGACTCAAAACCAAAAGCTACTTTGTAACATCCTGCTTTAACACATTTTTCAAAGAATTCTTTGTCAACGCAGTTAACTCTAACACCGCACTCCAACTGCCAAGAAAATTTTAAACCTCTAGAAACAATTTCATCACAAACTGCCTTTGCTCTTGGAAGATCTGTAGCAAACATGTCGTCCCAAACATGAATCTCTTTAAATCCATTCTTTAATAACAACTCAAATTCATCTACAACCCTTTTAACAGATTTTGCTCTAAACTTTCTTCCAAAAACAGATTTATTACAATATGTACATCCATAAACACATCCTCTTGAAGTACCTATTGTTCCAACAGGATTTTCTCTTGCAATTGCTTTTGGATTCATATAAATCTTAGAATTAAAAAGATGCCATGCTGGCATTGGAAGACTATCAAGATTTTCAACTAACAGTCTTGGAGAATTTTTTACTATTTTTCCATGTTTATCTTTATATGCTAATCCTTTAATTAATTTTAAAGATTTACCTTTGACAATCTCCTGCAATGTTATATCCCCCTCACCAAAAACCACCATGTCAATTTCTTCTATTTTTGCAACTTCTTCTGGAAAAATTGTTGAATGAACACCTCCTGCAATTATCTTTATTTTTGGAAACTTTTGTTTTATAAATAATGCAACACTTTTTGCTTCTTCGAATAATAAAGTTGTAAAGGTAATTCCAATATAATCAGGATTATAGTTATTTATTATCTCTTCAATTTCTTTATAAGGCTCTTCTGATACTTGAAGATCTAAAATTTTACAATCATTTCCAGTATTTAGTACACTACCTGCTAACTCTGCCATTGAAACAAATGGCCTGGGAGCAATTATTCCTTTAAGAGCTGACTTGCCATAAACTTTTATTGTAGATGGCATATTCATTAAAAGGACTTTAACCTGTTTTTTGACCATCATTTTAAGAGATAAGGTGCATTTTTAAAGATTTATAAGGTAAAGTTATGTTAAATAATTGGAATATATCTTTAAATAAACATTATTTATTGTTTTTTATATGAAAGTTCTATTTTTGTATAATCGATTTGAAAGTTTAGGTATTGAAATATTGTCAGCTATACTAAAAGAAAAAAAACATGAAGTCAAACTTGCATTTGATCCCCAATTATTCAATGATGGATATTTAAATATTCCTTATTTAAGTAAAAGGTATGATTATACTCAAAAAATCCTAAAATATATAAAAGAATATCAACCAGAAGTTATATGTTTTAGTGTTTTAACTGATAATTACCAATGGGCGTTAAAACTTGGAAAAATAATCAAAAATGAATTTAATATTCCAATAATATTTGGTGGTGTTCATGTTACTTCTGTTCCTGAAGAAGTAATGTCTAATGATTTTATTGATTTTGCTATAATTGGTGAAGGAGATATTGCCTTAGTTAAACTGCTTGATTGTATTGAAAATAATAAAGATTATAAAAAAATAAAAAACCTTGTTTTTAGAAAAAAAGGAGAAATTATTAAAAATGATGTTGGAAATCTAATTAAAAATCTTAATTCCATTCCATTTCCGGATAAAGATATATTCTATGAATTTATTCCATTTGCAAAAAAAACATATTCAATTATGACTGGGAGGGGATGTCCATTTTCCTGTACTTATTGTTTTAATAGTATGTACAAAAAAATTTACAAAAATAAAGGAGTATATCTAAGAAAAAGAAGTGTTGATAATGTAATTCAGGAGTTAAAAGAAAGAAAATTAAAATATAATTATAATTTTGTATCAATACTTGATGATGTTTTTATGACTGATGAAAAATGGACAGAAGAATTCTGTAAAAAGTATTTAGAAAATATCAATTTACCTTTTAGGTGTATAGGCCATGTTAACTGTATAAATGAGAATATTGTTCAAATGCTAAAGAAATCCGGTTGTAAAATAATCCAAATTGGTGTCCAAACTACTTGTGACTACACTAGAAAAAATGTAATAAAAAGATATGAAACAAATGATGCGATAAAAAGGGCAGCAGAAATAATAAAAAAATATGGAATTTCTTTAGAAATAGATCATATAATTGGTTTTCCTTATGAAACAGAGAATGAACAGATAGAAGCAGCAAAGTTTTATAATGAAATAAGGCCAGAAATAATAAACTGTTATTGGTTAAAATGTTTTCCAGAGACAGAAATAATTCAACATATGATTAAAGATAAAAAGCTTATTGAAAAAGATGTGGAATCAATTAATAAAGGATTGGAGGCCTCTTATATAAGTGGAGGAAGTGTTAAAAATATGAAAGAAATGAAAAAATTTTTCTCATTATTTAATATGATTTCCATATTACCTAAATCTTTTGTTAATTACATAATCAATCATAAGTTATATTACTTAACTAACTTTGGTAAAACATTTATGATTTTTATAAGAAGTATTAAAAGCATATTTTCAATAGACATAAGACTTCTTGAATTTTTTTATTTCTATAAAAGATATATTTTTAAATCAATAAGATTAAATTAAATTTTATCTTTTTTACCTTTATTTTTTAAGTCCCATAATGCAATATAAGTTCTATTAAAACAGGCCTTTTGATGTAAAATGGGTTCTCCTAAATGTTTATCTAATGCCCATGGAAAAATAGTCCATAAATGTTCCTTTGCTGGTAAAAAAAGTCTGAAAAAAGAAAAAAAGGGTTCATTTGGAACAGAAATTAAAATAAACCTCTTAGACAATCTTTTTAACTTTTTTATTGCATCAACAGGATTATCTAAATGTTCAAGTACTTCTGTACAAATAATAATATCATATTTTTTATTTTTTGAAATTTGTTCAACATTTTGTTTAACAATATTATTATTTTCTAACTTAGGATTATCATCAATCCCAGAATATTCAAACTTATCGCCAAATTGATTGTTTAATTCCTTAAGTAAATAATCATCCATGCAACCAATATCTAATATACTTCCGGCAGGTAGCTTAGATAAAATTTTAATAATTGCATTCATTCTTATTGGTCTAAGAAATTTAACCTGAATAAAAGAATCCCATTTACTCATTTTATTTAATTTGAAAACCTATATTTAATCAGAGTCCATAAACCTTCAAAACCATCCTTCCATTTTATCTTTTTACCTTCTTCAGTACTTCTAGGATAATAAGAAATTGGAACTTCATATATTTTATACCCTTTTTTCCTGACTTTTGCTGTAACTTCTGGACAAAACTCAAATTTCTCACATTTTAAATTTATATTTTTAATTACATCAGAAGAAAATACTTTGTAACATGTCGGTTCATCAGTTATATGGGCATTGTATAAAATGTTAGATGATGTTGTTAATATTCTATTAGCTAAATAAAAGTGATTTTTTAATAAAGAGGGTTTTTTAGCCATCTTTGGAAATCTAGTACCATAAACTACCTTTGCTTTATCATCTAAAATTGGTTGAATCAGTTTTGAATAATCATTGGGATCATATTCTAAGTCGGCATCTTGAATAATAATTATATCTCCTTTAGCATAATCAAGAGCAGTCCTTATGCCCCTACCTTTTCCCATGTTCTTTTCATGAAAAACAACTTTAATTTCTTTATCTTTAATTTTTGATAAGATTTCTCTTGTTCCATCTGTAGAAAAGTCGTCAACAATTATTATTTCTTTAGATATGTCTACTTCTTTTATTTTTTTAATTATTTCAAGAATAGTATCTTTTTCATTGTAAACAGGGATTAATATAGACAATTTCATTTTATTCTAAGTAATATTAATCTATCAAACAAATAAGGGTTTAAAAATAAGATTAAAGGCAAAAATATAGAAATAATTGATATAATTATTGAAATGATAATAATTAACCAAGAAATTTTGTAAATTATGCTGTTTAAAGGTCCATTCACATCATAATTATCAAATATTTTATCTTTTGGATAATAATTTACTGGATAATAAAACCATATGTGTGTTGATTCAATTAATTGAATAATCTGGGGGTCTAAATCAACAGATGTTTGATATATTTTCAAGTCTTCTATATTCTCAGAATATTTTTTGTGACCTCCATCAGAAATAACCTTCTCTACTGGAAAGTTAGAAAAAACTTTTATAATTTCTTCTGTTGAGAGATTAAGATCTGGTTGATCTTTAATCGTACCCCAACCACAATCATCGCTTAAACACTCAATAAAGTATAATTTATATTTAGTTTTAGGATTTGTTAAATTGTTATTTAGTTCCAATAAATTCGGAAAAATACTTGATTCAACATAATTAAAATCATAAAAAGAAAGAACAGTTCTTCCACGATAAATTCTAGAATCAACTACCACTATTGAGTTTTTATCCATACTATTTATTGCATAGTCTCTTAATTTACAAAAACTACATTTAGTGTTAATTTCAGGTATCATTGAATAAATTTGAAAAATCAAAGTAATTGACAAAAAGATTATAATCAAATGTGAATATCTGATAGACTTGGACATTTTAGATATTTTATCTACAAAAAAACCTGCAAAAATGCATAAAACAGGAATCATGGTTGTATAATGAGTACTAAGAGTATTTCCTGAAAGAATCAAAAAGAAAAATCCAAATAATTCAAAAGAGATTAATAAGAAAAATAATTTTTTGTTTATTGATTTAAATAACAAAATTGAAGCAAATATTCCCAATATTCCTAAAATAAATATAATTGGATCAAGGGATAAAAAGGGATATTTAATCAAGTTAAAACTTGTTATTGGTAGGCTTAATAATGAAGAAAAACCTTTATTATAACCTAATTGACCAGAATAAGCTTCTCTTGCATTGCCTATATCAAAATATTGGGCAAAATAAGTATCAACCATTTGTTTATCTTGATACCAGAGATAATTATGCACTAATATTGGTGAAAAGAACAGCAGAATAATTAATCCAAAAATAAAAGCTTTTTTAATATTGACAAATAAATTTTTTTTACTTAACTTTTCTTTTTTAAACAAAAAGAAACCCAATAAAAATGCTGGAACAAAAAATAATGAAAGAGTTTTAACTAATGCTGCAAGACCAATAAATATTGCTGAAAAATAAGGAAATCTGTCATTCTCTAAAGATATTATGAATGAATAAAGAGCAGCTAATAAAAAGAAAATAGCAGTTACATCCATTTCAGCAATAGTGTAAAAAAATAGAAAATAAGAAATTGCAAAGAAGAAAGAAGATATTAAACCTACTTTTTTGTTAAATGCTTTAGATCCAATTAAATAAATAAAAATAATTGATAATGAACCAAAAATAAATGATGAAAATCTCATTGAAAACATCGTAACTCCTAAAACTTTCATGAATATGTCTGATAAGTAAAACCATAAAGGTGAATGGAGTATTGTACTAATAAGTCCAGAATGCAAAAATCCAATTGAATGTGGTCCATGAACCATTTCATCAGCATGAACTGGACTAAGATTTGATGCAGCAAGAAATCTTAGTATTATACCTAAAATTAAAATTAACAATAACCATTTTCTTTCATCATTTGAAAATAAGAGATCAATAAGTCTATCTAAGGCTGGTTTTTTATCTTTTTTGATAGAATTAGACTCTTTCTGATTTGATTCTGATTCTTTTTTAATTTCTCCTGGTTCTTTTTTAATTTCTTCTATTCCTTCCATTTTACATCATCTAAAGACTTACAATTCCTTTTCTTGTATATTGAATAAAAAAATGAAATAAGTTTATAAGATTTTATATTCCGAATTCTAAGCTCTATAAAATCCAGAATTTGGTGAAAAACAAATCCTACTAAAATATAAATAAATAGTAATTGTTTTGTTAAGAAATAAGTTATTAATAAAAGAATAATTGCTTCAATACCATGAAGGAAATAAAAACCAAAATAAACTTTTCTTTTTAACTCTTTAGGTAATTGAGAATATTTTTTTTCTGTATCAATATACCAGTTATATGATTTTTTTATACTTAAATTTCTTTTTTTCCAAATAAAATATATATAATGATCAAAGTCTATTAAAATAGATGATAAAAAAATTGTAAGAGAACCAAACCAACCAACTGATGGAAAAACAAAAAAAATAAATAATGAAAAGATAAAACCGTAAATTATATGATTTTTTGGATACATGATTATTGATTCTCTTTTTCATTAATAATTTTAACAATATCTGCAAATGCCGGTCTTGATATTAAAACACCAACAGTTATTCCAATCATTGTTGTTAATGCAAATCCTTTTAATAGTCCAGCTGCAGCCCAAAAAAGAGGAATTAAAGAGACAAATGAAGTAAAGAATGCAGATATTACAATAAAAAGAGCATTCTTCATTTTCTCTTTTAAACTTTCAACTTTACGAGACTTTGATTCATCAAGAATGATTATCTGTTGGTCTACCCCAGTACCCATAGTAACCAAAATTCCTACAATGCTTGGTAAATCAAGATTCCAGTTTATAACTGAACCAACACCTAGGATAATTACTACTTCAGAAAAACTTGTAAACAAAAGAGCTAAAGAAGATTTAATTTGTCTATATTTAACAAATACAATTATACTTACTGTAATTAAACCTAAGACACCTGTAAGAATAATTAAATAATTGAAGTTATCTCCAAGAACTGGAGAAATTGTGTCAAGTTTTACAATGTTTAATTTATAAGGAAGACTACCCGTAATTAATATTGTCTGTGTTTTTTTCATAGATTCTTCTGCATCTTTAATTGCTGAATCTCTATCTGGACCAGAACCACTACCTTGTATTTGAATTTGAGTTGTTACTTGTCCTTTGAGATTTTCTGAAATAAATAATGAAGTTGTTAGTTGATCATCAACAAAAAAATCAATTTGTTTTTCTAAGTAATTTTCGCCACCTGAAGATGTTGATCTGTTTATTCCTAATTTACTGGTAATATCTGCATGCCTTTTAGCAGCCTCTTCACTTAAATGAACAACAAATCTGTAACTACAAACATATCCCTCACTAGTTTGTTGACATGATTCAAGACCTGAACAAGTTGCATCATTTCTACAAACATAAGTTATGTCATTATTACCTCCAACAAAAGCAGTTTCATTTCCAATTTTTGCTTCAAATTTTCCTTGTTTTGATATTAAACTGTCCAAATCTTTAGGTGTTGCGCCTGCAATTTCAATAAGCATGTAACTATTTCCTGATAAATCTGATACTGGCTTAATTGTCATATCTGTAATACCATAAACATTAAATCTTTCTCTACTTACTGCAATAAGATCCTGCATTTGTTTATCATTAAGTTTAACTTCTGGTTGTACTAATGCCCTAGCTCCCCCTCTTAAGTCCAATCCAGTTTTAATTTTAGTCTTAGGAATATCTTCTACAATAATATCTAGTTCATCATTTGTGAAAAATGAAAATTTTTGAATTTGGGATGAAAAAGAGTTTGTTTTCGCATTAATTATAAATTTTATTTGAGTTTCTGTTTGATTTTGTGTTAAATTTGAATTGAATAATAAAGCTATTTCTTTAGAATAATCTTCAAAATTATTAATAGATTTGCCATTAATTTCAGTAATGATATATCCTGCTCTTAAACCAGATTCAAATGCTGAAGAATTAGAATCAACACTTTTGATTACAACACCTTTTGAAAGAAATGTTGGAGGGAAACCAAATATTGCAAGAAGTGATAAAACTAAAATTATTAAAAACAACCAAATTTTCCAAGTAAGTTTTATTTTTTTCATTTTAATCTATTTTATTCTTTTCGGTATACCATTTAATTAAACAAACATTTGTTACCCATGTGTTAAGAATATCTGTTGAAAGACCAATTGCAATTATAAAAAATAATTGAAAAAAAACTTCTGAAAATGAAGAAGTAATCAAAAGACCAATCAAGACAACAGACAATGAAGTAAGTGTCATTGTTATGCCTGTTTTAAATGAACTAAAAATCCTTGAGTTAATACCCCCTCCTTTTCTTTTTAGTACTCTTGTTGTTAAAAGTATATCGGTATCTACACTATAACCAATTAACATCATAAAAGCAACAATACCTGCTGTTGAAAGTTCCATCCCAATTAAATTAACTACTGATAAAGTCATAAACAAATCAGCAAATGCACATATCATAATCAAAAATGCAGGAATACTATACTTAATGTAAATTAAAGAAGAAATTACTAAAAAAACAAATGATAAAATAAATGCTAAATTGATAGGTATTATTCTTAACATAAAAAATAAAACAGGCACTAATGAAGCAAGAAAAATAACTAATAATTTCATTTTTAAATTATCTGAAAAAATAAAAAATAGTACTGCTCCCATAAATAAGAAAGAAAAAATAACTGCCAAAATTAATTGAGTATATGAATCTCCTGCAATTGTTGAACCAGTAAATTCTATGCTGCTATTCTTATCATCTAACTTAAATCCCAAATATTCTTCTAAAAAAGGAGTTATTTCTTCAGGTTTTAATTTTGTTTCAACAATAAATGCAACTTGTTCTCCTGTTAAAATATTAGATACTTGTCTTATTGAAACATCACCAAATTTTTCATCAAGAACTTTTTCTAAAGCTGAAATACTAGTATTAGAAGTTATTTGGATAGATGTTCCTCCTGTTAGAGTAATGTCTTTCTTTATTAAGTCTCCATTTTGATTATAAAAAGAAACCATGAATACTGTGCATATTAAAAGTATAACTGCAGGTACAATAAGTATTTTTTTATAATTTTTATTAAAAAAATTGTTTATTTTTTCTTTTGTTGAATCTTTCATTTGAACAAAAATTGTGAGTTATACTTACTTTTAAATTTAACTAAATGCACCAGCCGGGAGTCGAACCCGGGTCATCTGGTCTCTTCAACTTTAAATAACGATTTGGAAGCCAGAGATACTAACCACTATACTACCGGTGCAATTAGATTACATAATAAACACTAAAATTTAGTTTAATAAACCTTTCTCAAGCACTTCTGAAAGACACTAAAAATTCAATCTAAATTTTAGTAACCCTTAATTCTTACAAATGTAGGTATTTGAAAAATCCTTCCTAGAATATAAGCGCTCCCGGAAGGCACTAAAAAATCTTTTAGATTTTTGGTGACCATTCGCACTAATGTGCTCATGTATTTGAAAAATCCTTCCTAGAATATAAGCGCTCCCGGAAGGATTTGAACCTTCGACCTTTGGGTTAGGACGCCCCCGGTAGGAATTGAACCTACAACCTTCAGCTTAGGATGCTGCTGCGCTATCCAGATTGCGCCACGAGGGCAAAATTTTTTAAGTTCCTACTATTTGAAGAACCTATCTCGTTAATCCATTTACTCAATTGTTTTGTACCTTTTAATTTTAGCTGTTCTACCCCTGTTTTGTTCATATAATGAATTACTTTATAACCTTGATTAAGGAGTATACTACTTATTTGCCTTATTAAGATTGGAGATTTTAATGAAATTGAAATACAAGGATATGGTTTACCTGCAGGAGTCTTATCAAAATAAACACACCCATCTGTATCAAGTATACCTTTTATAACATACTTAGTTTTATTAAATTCGAGATTATATATTTTATTTGAAATCTGTAGATTAACTTTTTTTCCTATAGGAAAACCTAACTGAGTATTTAATTTTTGAATGAGTATTTTGTGTCCAAGATTAATCTCAACAGAATTGTTTTTAGGTCTTAATTTTAAATAAGCTTCTCTTTTTAATAAATCTTTAATTAATTTTTTAAGATAAATAAAATACTCCTTATCTTTAGATAAATTACCACTTAAACCGACAAGATAAAACTTTTTTTCTTTGTGATTTATAATACTTAACCAACCATCACCTAATAAGGCTCCATAAAGTTCTAAGAATTTTACATTTTCAAAATCTATGATAAAACTACTTTCTTTTTGTTTTCTTATAATTGATGAATTTTTTATTCCTTTTTTTTGTCTTCTTATAATTTCATCATCACCATATTTTCCTTTAATTATCTTGTATGTCTTTCTACCTCCCTTTACACTTCCCCAATTATCTGTTTTTTTGTCTAAAAAAACTATTGAAGAATACAATTCTTGAGGTATAAGATTAATTGGCAAATAACAATTAGAATAACAGTATTTATCTAATCTACTTTTTGAAACATTCAATTTTTTAGACAATTCTAAAAGAGAATTACAATTATTTTCTTTTTTAAGAAAATCAAAAAGGATTTTTTTATTTTCTTTTGATATTAAAACCCTCATAGTTTATTAAATAAATTCAAGTATTTAAAATTACCTATCCAGGCTGAGCTACGGGAGCATAGTTAAATTTAAATGGATTATGTTTATTAAAAATTTATGCTAACAAAAATGCTAGGAATAATTGACATATTGATTGCAATTATCTTAATTTTATTATCTGCACATGTCTTAATTCCAAAAACAATTTTAATACTTGCAGCACTAATTTTGTTTGTTAAAGGAATCCCGATATTCAACTTAGACTTGGCTAGTTTTTTTGATATTTATGCAGCAATTCTTTTAAGTTTAAGTGTTATTTTTACAATACCCGGAATATTATTAATAATCGGTTGTTTTTTACTTATCCAGAAGGGTGCTTTGAGCCTACTTTAATCTTTTATTGAACTACTTATACAAAAAATAACTATGTTTAAATAGATAAAATATTAGACAATTATATGCGGGAGTGCCAGAGTGGTCTAATGGGATGGATTTAGGCTCCATTGGCTTAGTGCCTTCCTAGGTTCGAATCCTAGCTCCCGCATTTTCTAAGTTAATATTTAATGTTCGAAACATTTAAAAATGGTCAAAAACTGTTAAAATTAGACAGCCATAATAAGTAGGTCCCACCTGTTCCCATTCCGAACACAGAAGTTAAGCTGCTTATGTTCTTGGTATTAGCTTCACCAGAAGTCAAGCCAGGAAGCTGTCACTTGCTTTTTTTAAAATTGTTTTTTTAAAGATTAAATAATTAATCAATTCTAAGGTAATTAAATTAACAAAATAACAAAAGAGTTAATATTATTAGTTTAACATCTCTTGGGGTGTTTTGGTTAAGAGCTTACAATAGTCTAAATAAATTTTTAAATACCTCAATTATAAGAGTTTATGGAAAAAATAAAATTTGCACCCAAAGAAATTTTTGAACAGATACTGGAATGGGCAGTAATACCAACATTTGATTTAGTGATTGAATATGGAGACCAAGGAGTTATTATTGTAAAAAGAAAAATTCCACCTTATCAGAGTCAGTGGGCATTGCCTGGATTAAGGATGTTTAAGGGAGAAAATATTGAAGAAACTCTTGTTAGAATTGCCGACAAGGAATTGGGGTTGAAAATTGATCCTTCTCAAAGAAAATTCCTAGGTCAATATGTTGGTAAATTCAGTACCGAGCATAACCGACAAGATCTATCAACAGGATATTCTATTAGAATTCAATCCCCTCAATTAATCAAACCTAATGATGATCATTTTTCTTCTATAATGCATATAACTTCCAGAGAAAAAATTCCTCCAAAGATGGGTACAATGTATAAATTTTATTTAAATAAATACTTTGATTAAAAATAAAATCTTCTACAAATCACAAACATTAATAATTTCTATCGTGAGGTGTGTTACCTAAAGTAAAACTTTAAACTAGAATTTCTTGAATTTTGTTGTTAATTGTAAAAGATCTTTTTGACCAAGAAATACTGCCCTACAACAATATCTCTCTAAACCTAATTCATCTAAAACTTTTTTTGGGTCTTCACCCTCAGAAACTCTTCTTTTAAAGTGTTCCCATAAATGAGCAATAGGTTTACCACAACTAAAACATCTTATTGGAATTATCATAAATAATCTCCACAAAATAGACTTTTAAATCTTTTGATTTTAACTTTTAAGTTCTAATAAACCCAAAGTTTAAAAGTAAGAGACTTATCTTAAATAAATGGCTCCAATATTAATGCTAAAGGATGTTGCAAAATACTATTTTATGGGAAGTAATATAGTAAAGGCATTAGATGGTGTAAATATTAAAATTAATAGTGGAGATTTTGTTGCTATAATGGGTCCTTCTGGAAGTGGAAAATCAACTGCAATGAATTTGACAGGTAGTTTAGATCTTGCAACAAAAGGAGATATTTTTTTAGGAAACCAAAATATTGAACATCTGTCTGAATCTGAACTTGCTCAAATAAGAGGAAGAAAAATAGGATTTATATTTCAAAGTTTTAATTTAATACCTAATCTTACTGCACTTGAAAATGTTATGTTGCCGATGTTATTTCAAGGAAAAAACAAAGAAGTAAGAGAAAAAAGAGCTGAGTTATTATTAAAATTAGTTGATTTAGATGAAAGAAAAAACCATTATCCTAACCAACTTTCTGGAGGACAACAACAAAGAGTTGCAATTGCTAGATCTCTTGCAAATGATCCAGAAATTATATTAGCTGATGAACCTACGGGAAATTTAGATACAAAAACTGGTGAGGTTGTAATTAATTTTTTACAGGAACTTAATAAAAAAGGTAAAACAATTATAATAATAACTCATGATCCTCATCTTGCAGAATCTCATGCAAAAAAAATTTATTGGATAATTGATGGAAAAATTAATAAAGTTACTGAAAAAGTAAATGGTTATTGGAAAATAGTTAAAGATTAAAACAAGTCACTTTAATTCTATAATTTTTTATGCAATAAACCTTATAAACTGATTTATTATGAAAAAAACATGGAAAATAGGATAATTATTTTTAGTATTTTTGTTTTAATAATAATTTCTAATGTCTCAGGAATTATAATAAATGATGTTGATCAATCAAAAATCTATCCTGGTGAGGCTGGAACTTTAAATATTGAATTAAAAAACAACCTTAAACAAGATGTTGAAGATATATCATTTATAATTGATCTATCAAAATTATCTTTTAGTACTGTTGGAAGTTCTGAAAAAAGTATCAATGAAATTGAGGAAGATGAAGAAGAAAATATTGAGATTATAATAAAACCTGCTCAGGATATTAAACCGGGAGAATATAATTTACCATATAAATTAAATTATTATTTAACTGATGATTCTACATCTTATTTGAATAATAGTCAATTAATTGAAAAAACAGGAACAATAGGTATTACTGTTGGAGCAAAAACAGAATTATCTTACTCTGTTAATACTGAAAACTCAATAATAGGAAGCAGAGGAAAGATTAACCTCAAAATAATAAATAAGGGTTTAGGTGACACTAAATTTGTTAATGTAAAAATTATTCCTGATGGATTTAGTCTTCTTTCAAATGAAGAAATTTATATTGGAACAATTAGTTCAGATGATTTTGAAACAGCTACATTTGATGTAATGTTTAATAATCAAAAACCTTATCTAAATGCTCTTGTTAATTACAAAGATCTTGAAAATAAAGAATATCAACAAAATGTTAAATTGCCTATTAAAGTTTATACAAGAGAAGAGGCTTTATCACTTGGATTAATTAAAAAAAATATTAGCTGGATTTATTTAATTTTTTTAATTTTAATTGTTTTAATGTATTTAATTTATAAAAAATTTAAAAAAAATAAAAAGAAAAAACAGCAAGAGTTATAGAGTGTTGTTTAGATATTAATTTCTATTTTTAAAAACGAATAAGTTTAAAAAGATGGTTCGAGTTTAAAAAATATTAAATTAAAAAGAGTGGTCTATGACAAAAAAATGCATATATTGTAAATGTGAAATTCCTGAAGGAAGTGTTATTGATTTCTGCGAAAAATGTGGTGTTGGTGTATGGGGACATAAAATGTTTAAAACAATTGTAGAAAGTATGGAAAATGCAAGAAGTAATGGAAATCTTAATCAAGGGTCAATAAGCTGTAATTAGACTAACAATTCTTAAATTCTATAATAGGAAGGCTTTTAAAGGCACTATTTTTAGATAATTAATAACATAAGTATTGAATAAAATGCCTAGAAAGAAACATGTAAGGGAGAGAGGAAAGTTAAATTTTAGTGAATACTTTAAAGATTTAAAGGTTGGTGAAAAGGTTGCATTAGTAAAAGAACCTTCGGTTAAATCAGGTTTCCATAAAAGAATGCAGGGAAGAACAGGAGTTATAATTGGAAAACAAGGAAGGAGTTATATTGTAAAAGTAAATGATTTGAATATGGAGAAGAAATTGATATTACCTCCAATTCATCTAAAAAGAATAAAAACTGGAGATTAAAAATGATAAAAGAAATGAAACCCCTTAGTTTAGCAGAATCAAAAATGATGATTGAATCAAATGAGGAAAATGAAAAAATTAATGAATATTTAAAAAGATTTTCAAAAATAAAACAAAAAGATATGGAAAAGCTTAAAGAAGAAATTTTAAGTTTAGATAATCATAAAATAAAACAAGATCATATAACTAAAATAATTGATTTTTTGCCCGAAGATGCTTCTGATATAAATAAAATATTCACCGATATAAGCTTAGAAGACAATGAGATTAAACAAATTATTGAAATTGTTGCAAAGTACAAATAAAAATGAAACAAAAAGAAGAATATGCGATAATCTTAGATTATCTTCCATATGGTTATCCTTTAGAGGGGAAGATGATGCCTATAGCTCAAGCTGTAGGTGAAAATAATTTTGTACTTCTGCAATTAATACCTAGAAAAGGAGAAACACTACAAATAAAAGAAAAAGTATACATAGGTGATGGAAAAAGAGACAAAATATACTATATTCTAGGAAGACTACCTATGGACAAAATTACTGAAAATGCTAAATCACATTTAGAAGAATTTATAACTGAAAAGGTTGAAGAAAAAGAAAAAGAATTTATTGAATTCTTTAACAAGTCATCTGCAATTAATACAAGAATACATCAAATTGAGTTACTTCCAGGTTATGGAAAAAAACATATGAAAGAAATATTAAAAGCAAGAGAGGAAAAAGAATTTGAAAGTTTTGAGGATTTAAAAAAAAGAATTCCTAATCTACCTGATCCTAAAGTAGCAATTCAAAAAAGAATTATGGAAGAACTAACAGGGGAGGAAAGACATATCTTATTTATCCAAGTATAGTAAGGTTTATAACAGGTGTTAGGTAAAAATAAAAAATGGAAAAGATTCAAGATAAAGTAAATAAAGGAAAAGAAGAAGTTGCTAAAAAATATGAAGAAAAAAGTAAAAATGAAGTTTTAGTTAGAATTCTTTCAACAGACATTCCTGGAAGTAAAAATGTCTATATTGGACTTACAAGAATAAGAGGCATTTCTTACAATATATCTAATGCTATTCTACATATATTAAAACTTGATAAAAACAGGAAAATAAGTAGTTTATCAAAAGAAGAAATAGAATTGATATCTAAAACAATAAAAGAGCTAAAGATTCCTGAATTTCTAATGAATAGAAGAAAGGATTATGATACTGGAGAATCAAAACATCTAACATCTACAGAACTTGATTTAAGAAAAGAATTTGATATAAAAAGACTGAAAAAAATAAAATCTTATAAAGGAATTAGACATACAAGAGGATTACCTGTAAGAGGTCAAAGAACAAAAAGTCATTTTAGAAAAAAGGGAAAGAAAAAAGCTGTAGGAGTTAATAAAAAATGAAAAGAAAACATAAACAATTTAGTAAACCTAGAAAAATGTATGATTCAGTAAGAATAGGGGATGAAAATAAGATTGTTGCTAAATATGGATTAAAAAACAAAAGAGAAATTTGGAAAGCAAAGGCAAAATTAGAAATAATAAGAAATATTGCCAAAAAAGTTATTTATAGTGATGAGGAAACAAAATCAAAATTAATAAATAAACTAAAACAACAAGGATTTAATATTTCAGACCCTGTAGAGATTCTTGCTTTGACTGAAGAAGATATTTTGAAGAGAAGACTTCAAACAATTCTTGTAACAAAAAAACTTGCTACAACAGCTAAAGGTGCAAGACAAATGATTATTCATAAAAAGGTTTTTGTGGATAATCGAATTGTTAGTATTCCCTCATATATGGTTCAAACAAATGAAGAAAGTAAAATAAAAATTTTAAAACAAGAAAAAAATAAACTAGAAAAAGAGTTGAAATTAGGAGAAGAACAAAATGAATAAAGAAGAAAAAGAGCATATGGCTATTATGTATATTTATACTTCATTTAATAATACTATTTGTCATGTTACTGATATGTCAGGTTATACTATTGCTAGATGTTCTGGAGGTATGGTAACAAAACAAGATAGACTAAAAGCTAATCCTACAACTGCAATGTTTATTGCAAAAAAAATTGGAGAAGAAATAAAAGAATTAGGAATAATTAATTTGTATGTAAAAATAAGAGGAAAAACTAATAGTCCCTCTGTTGGACCTGGTGCACATACAATTGTTAAAACATTATCAAGAGATGGATTTAAAATATTAAGTATTTCGGACATGACAAAAGTCCCAAGAGGTGGACCTAAACAAAAAGGAGGAAGAAGAGGTAGAAGAGTTTAATAAACCTTAAAAATTAATACTAAAATGAAAACTGTACAAAAAACAAAAAATGAAATGGGATTTATAATTGAAACAAATGAAGTCTTAGCAAATGCAATAAGAAGAAGTGTGAACGAAATCCCGACAATAGCTATTGATGAGGTTGAGATACAAAAAAATGATTCTGCGTTATATGATGAAATAATTGCACATAGATTAGGCCTTATACCTCTAAAAGAAAAAAGAAAGCTTAGTGAGTTTGAAAAATGTTCTTGTGATGGTAAAGGATGTAATAAATGTCAGATACAAATAGCTATTAAAATTAAAGGTCCTATAACTGTTTATTCAGATGATCTTAAAGGAGATGTTGAAATAATCTATGAAAAAATGCCAATTGTTATACTTGATAAAGACCAAGAATTTCAGGCGATTTGCTTTGCAAGACTTGGAAAGGCAATAAAACATGCTAAGTTTTCTCCGGGATTGACTTATTATAGAAATATTTCTGAAATAAAAATAAAAAATTCAAATGATGCTGAAGAAGTTATAAAAATTATTAGTGATGAATTAGTTAACCCTCCAAAGGGAAAAATAAAGAATGGAGAAGTATATGAATCTATAAAAGATATTGATTCTCTAGAAATATTATCCAAAAAAAACAACGATTGTATTGAAATTAAACCTGGAGGAAAACTTGTTTTTATTATAGAATCATGGGGACAAAAAGACCCTAAAGAAGTATTTAAAGAATCTGTGGATACTCTTAATAAAAATCTAAATGAAGTTTTAAAAGTAATTAAAAAATAATTATGCGGGCGGGAATGCCGGAGTGGTCAAACGGATCACGTTAAGGCCGTGATGGCTTAGTGCCTGCGAAGGTTCGAATCCTTCTTCCCGCATAAAAAGAATTCAAAATAATATCTTCATTAAAAAATAGAAAAAATGAATAAAACAAAAATAGAAAAAAAACTTAAAAATAAAACGAATCAAGAGTTAGTTGATACAATAATTGCTGGAAAGAAGAATGAAAAATGGTTAGAGGTTGCACATTTAATATCAAAACCACGAAGAAAACAAAAAAAATATAATTTAGATGAAATAAATATGTTAGGAAAAGAAGGTTCAATAGTAGTTATTCCTGGAAAAGTTCTTTCAATAGGAAATATTGATAAAAAAATAAAAGTTGTAGCTTTATCTTGCTCAGTAGTTGCTCTTAACAAAATGAAAAAAAATAAAATTGAATTTAGCTTAATTAAAGAAGAAATTAAAAAAAATCCTGATGCAAAAAATATTCAGATATTAAAATAAAATGGAAAAAGAAATGATTATAGATGGAAAAAATGCAACCATGGGAAGACTTGCAGGATATGCTGCAAAACAAGCATTGCTAGGAAACAAGATTGTAATTGTAAATGCAGAAGAAGTGATTATAACTGGAAATAAAAAAGATATTGTTGAAAGTTATAAAATATTTTTAAAAAAGGGAGGAAGTAGCATGAAAGGACCAAAAGTCCCTAGAAATGCTGAAAGAATATTAAAGAGAACAATTAGAGGAATGTTACCTCATAAACAAGGTAGGGGTGCTGAAGCACTAAAAAGAATTATTTGTTATGATAAAATTCCAGAAAAGTATACTAATTCAAAAAAGATTATAACTGGAAAAGAAAAAACAGGAAAATCAATAACTTTAAAAGAATTGGTTAGTCTCATAAAATAAAATGATTGCACAAAAAGAAAAAATAATTGTTACAAGTGGTAAAAGGAAAAGTTGTGTAGCGAAGGCAAAAATATCTCCTGGAAATGGAAAGATTACTATAAACAATTTACCTTCTAATTTACTTTATAAATTTCATCAAATGGCAATTGATGAACCATTAATGATTGCTAAAAATATTTTAAAAAATATAGAATATGACATTGAAATTACAGTTACAGGCGGAGGGAGAGAAAGTCAAATTGAGGCTGCAAGACTTGCATTAGCAAAAGCATTAGTTCAAAAAACAAAGTCAGAACCTTTAAAAAAAGCATTCTTAAAATATGATAAACAACTACTAATTGCAGATGTAAGAAGAAAAGAGGTTTATAAACCAGGTGATTCAAAGGCAAGATCGAGAAGACAAAAGTCTTACAGATAAATTTATATTTTTAAAATTTATTTGTATATTATGAAAAAAAGTGTTTTAATTATAGTTTTATTTTTAATTCTAACTTTAGTTGATTTAAGCTACGTATTAATCAGTAATCCTAACTTAATCGGAAATATAAGTTTAGATTTATTGTCTGAAGATGAAACAGTAACTGAAGAAAAAATAGTTACAAAAATTATTGATGGAGATACAGTTATTATTGAGGGAGGTGAAAGTGTAAGATTACTTGGAATTGATTGTGATGAAAAGGGAAAGAAATGTTATAATATTGCTAAAAAAAGAATTGAGGAATTATTGTTAGGAAAAAAGGTTATTTTGGAAAGAGATATTGAAAATAAAGACCAGTATGGTAGATATTTAAGATATATAATCCTTGATAATGAAAACATTGATGCAAAAATGGTTAAAGAAGGATATTGTGTTGCAAGATTTCAAGGAGATTCAAAATATAAAACTGAAATACAAAATGCTGAAAGTTATGCTATATCTAATAAGATAGGATGTAAATGGGAAAGTAATTAATAAAGGGAGAAAGTTAAACCATCAAATTGTCTATTGGGGATTTAATTTTTTTAAGTTCTTCTGCTGAAACATGAGTATAAATTTGTGTTGTTGATAAATCTGAATGACCTAAAAGTTCCTGAATTTTTCTTATGTCTGTTCCATTTTCTAAAAGATGTGTTGCAAAACTATGTCTTAATGTATGTGGATGAACTTCTTTTGAAAGATTTGCTTTCTTTGATGCTAGTCTAACAATTTTTTCTATATTTCTTGTTGATAATTTACCTTTTGGTCCAGAAAATAAAAGATCATTACTATTTTCTTTTTGAGAACTAACATAATTTTTCAAATCTTCAATCAAAAATTCAGGAATATTAAATATACGATCTTTTCGGCCTTTTGCTTGTCTAACATGACCTATTTTTTCAATAAAATTTAAATCATTAATTTTTAAGTTAACTAATTCTGAAACTCTGAAACCACAAGCATAAATTAAACTAATCATTAATTTGCTTTTTTCATTATTCAATGAATTAATCAAATCTTTTACTTCTTGTTTTGATAAAACTGCAGGAATTTTTCTTTCTTTTTTTGGACGTTTAATTGAAGATGTTATATCATTGTCAAGTATATTTGAAAAAGCATATTTTATTGCTGCTAAAAAAAGAATAATTGAAGAAGAAGATTTATCTGAAATTTTTTCAGACATAAATAATTTTAAGTCATCTTTTGTTATTTGATCCGGTATTTTATTTGAAAATTCGATTAAATCTTTATTTGCAATAAGATAATTTCGAATAGTATAATGTGAATTTTTTGAAATTTTCAGTTCAACTTCTAGTTTTTTGAGGAATTCTTCTTTTTCCATTTAAATTTTTCTTGAATCATAAGCCCAGTGCAATAATGCTTGACGCTGAACTTTTCTACACACTATATCTCCTTTTTTACAATTTTTTTTAACTTGTGCTACATGTCTTTTAATTTGTTTCCATCTTTTTATTTGTCTTTCATCTTCTTTCTTAATTCTACGTCCCATATAATATCTGCAATACCACTGAAACCAACCTCTTGGATCTTCTTTGTATATCCAACCTTTTTTTCTCCAAACAGAAAGTGGTTGAGATGCATTAACGCCAAAATAATTTAGTTTAGGGTCATGAAATTCGTGACACAATTTTGCTTTTTGAAACCAATTTTTTGGAAATTCTTTTTTACAGTCAGTCATATATTTTCCACCAAAAACCCCTAATTCAAGCATTTGTTTTGGTGTAAGTTCTGGTTTAAAATCTTGATGAAAATTTTTTCCGGGTAATTCATTTAACTCATAATAATAGTTTGTTTGCATTAAATCATTAACAATCACCAATTTTTTCATTTATATGATTGTGCGAACACATTTATAAATCTTAAGAAAGCTTAAAAATAAGATTGAATAAGTGATTATATGACAAAGAAAAAAGAGAAATATATATGTGAAATTTGTGGGAATGTTGTTGAAGTTATTGAAGAGGGGGCTGGAACTCTGGTTTGTTGTGGTGAACTAATGAAGTTAGTTAAGAAATGATTTAGTAATTAAGAAATTTTATAAACTAATAAATATTCTTTTCAGCATGGTATGGAAAAATCTTGCTCCAAATCTCATTCGTCAAAGAGTAATTATAGAATTAACTACTGATAAAATTGTAAAACCTGTGCAAATGAAATCTTATCTTAAAAGGTTAGCAGAGATTACTAAAATGGAAGTTTTATCGGAACCTATAGCCTATACTGCTCATGATATGGGCTTTGGTGGTTGGATACATTGGAAATCATCAGGAGCAACAGTCTATAGTTATCCTACTAATCCGCCACTATTTACAGTTGATTGTTATACTTGCAAACCCTTTTCTGCAAAAATGGCTGCTGAATTTACAAAGAAATATTTTAATGCTATAGACTTAGTGTGGCAAGAAGTAAAGGTTTAACTAAATTAGTAATTTTCCTCTAAGACTTCATAATAAGACTGAGGATGTTTACATGCCGGACACTGATCTGGAGCATCTTTACCTTCGTGAACATAACCACAATTTCGACATTTCCATTTTACTACTTTATCTTTTTTGAAAACTTTTTTGTTTTTTACATTTTCTAAAAGTTTTCTATATCTTTTTTCGTGTTGTTCTTCAACTTCACCAATTTCTTTAAATGAATCTGCAATATCCTTAAATCCTTCTTTTCTTGCAACTTTTTCAAATTCAGGATATAAAGCACTCCATTCTTCTTTTTCTCCGTTTGCAGCAGCAAGCAAGTTTTCAGAAGTATCTCCAATTTTCCCAGCAGGATACATTGCTGTTATTTCAACACCACTACCTCTTGTTAAATACTTAAAAAACACTTTAGCATGCTCTTTTTCATTGTCTGCAGTTTCTAAAAATATTGCTGAAATTTGTTCAAACCCTTCTTTTTTAGCAATACTTGCAAAATAAGTATATCTGTTTCTTGCTTGACTTTCACCCGCAAAAGCTTTTAACAAATTTTTTTCAGTTTCAGTTCCTTTTAACTCTTTCATTGTTTTATCCTCTTGTTTTTAAATTAAACAGTTGTCTAAACAGCTGTTTGTTTAAATATTTTGCTGTTTAAAACATAAAAACACTTGTTTATTTCAGTGTTTATAATATATATTTTTATTTTAAATTATGTTTAAAAACAGAGAGATTTAATAATTAAATGGATAAACGAAAAAATTTTATAAATGGAATTTGGTTTGATTCTGATGGCACTTTAGTAGACTCTTTACCTGCTCATATTTTATTTTTAAATGATTTAAATGAAGAATATAAACTTGGATTAAAATTACCATCACAGACAGATCGTGTAAGTATGGAAAAAATGTGTGAAACACCTATGGATGCTTTTTTTCTAAGGGCTGGATTTTTAAAAGAAGATGTTAATAAGTTTTTAGAAATTTACAAAACAAAATTTTGTACTGATTCAAAATATGTTTCAAAACCTTTTGAGGGTATTGAAGAGTTGATTAGCTATCTTAAAAGGTCTGGTGTAAGTCCTTTAGCAGTAATTAGTTCAAATTATGAAACAAATCTTAGACGAGATTTAGGACCTCTTTTTAATTGCTTTGATAAAGTTGTTGATAAAAATTATCTTGATAGATTTTGTAAAGGAAGTAAGGGAATTGCACTAAATACTGAACTACTAATGCTTGATAATCCCTGGCCTTACTCTTATTTTTATATTGGAGATACAGAAAGTGATTTTCGTGCTGCTCAATTTTCAGGAGTTAATTTTATTGGAGTGGGTTATGGATGGCAAATAAAGAAAAAAGGAGAGGAAAAATTTCCTGTGGCAGAAACTCCTAAAAAGTTAATGAACTTAATTAAACAAACAAATGAATTAGGTTATAGCAGATGTGAACAAAGTCACCAATATAGGATACCTCATACCTCTTAAAATTTAGATGTTTAAACAGGTGTTTAAGAAACATTTATTAAGCTAACAAGCTAAATTAATTAATGAATAATAAATGGAGTGTGATTGGACTTTGTTTGGGAATATTAACAATAACTGTAATTATATTAATTTTTTTATTTGCCTTTTTGATGTCTCCTATTGAAAATGGCTTTTTCATATTAGTAATATTAATTTTTTTAAACATTATAAGCATTTTAGGAATAGTGTTCTCAATTATAGGATTAAGAATTAATATAAAAAATAATGAAAAAAAGAAAATGGCAATAATTGGATTGGTTATTTCAGTGATTTCTCTTATTATATCTTCTTGGTTAATTTTTTTGGTTTATGGTAATTAAGTCCTACTTTTAATTATTTTTAGGCACTTTTCTTTATGCTAAATATTTTAAGAGATGATTAAATATTTTAGCAGAATAAATTGATATTTAGAAAGTTATAAAAACTTAAAATAAGCTGTTAAAGTATGGAAAACTTTTTAGAATGGTTGTTAGAAGAAGAGATAGTTGAGTTTGAAAAGAAAAAATTCTGTGGTTTAACATATGATAAATTGGTTTCAAGAAGATATCCTTATAATGGTTATGTACTTGAACCTGGGGAGCAAGTTGTTCATCCAAACCTAAGGAAGGCTAGTATTGTTGCTATGACTTTTTTTGGAGTAATGGATTTGTTAAATATTTATTAAAGAAAAATATAAAAAGATAAATTGATTTGTTAGTTAATGAAAAAGAGCTGGAATAAAAGTGATTGGGTAGCAGTTCTAATTGTTTTTATTGTCCTGATGTTATTTTCTTCTATTGTACTAGGTCCTTGGGGAAAAGTGATAGTAAAAGAACCAAATGAAAGAAGGAATGGGATTTATGGATATCCACTATCATTCTATGCAAGTGGTGCAAAAAGAATATGTCTTATGTTTGGTGATGAAGGATGTCCCGAAAGTTGGAAAGAACAAAAAGATGCTTTTGCTTTATTCTTTGACTTACTACTTTGGTTTTTAGTATCTGTTGTGGTTGTTATTAGAACAAAGAGAATTATTAGTTATATCAAAAAACCTCGTTCTAGAGCCTAAAAACCAGTGATTTTACGGGTTGTAACAATACATCTTGTGCGAAGCTTTTTGATGTTTTTGGGTTTTTTTAGGTACTTTAAGAGTTTTAGAAAAAAATTCAGAAAAGAAAAACTTAAAAAGAAAGGGGCTATATCAAAAGTATGAAACAAAAAGAATTTGCATTAAATTTTATAGAATATTTAAAGAAAAATAACCCTCAAGCAGAACGAACTGTGGCAAGTGCTTGGTATGTTGGTCAAAGAGTTTATGAATATCTTGAAAATAATAACCTTCCTACAGATGAAAAAAATTTATCTTTTTTTGCAGAAATTTATGGTGAAGCATTTAGAAAAGGTATTAAAAATTATTCTTAATTAAATTATTTATTAATTGTACGAACTTATTGACTGTGTTGGAAGTTTTAAGAAATGCTTAAAGTTTTTAGCTAAAATAATTATCTGATTTTAACAAACTTTTTGTTAGATATAATCTGGAAAATTGTTTGGTGGTAATTCTAAATTATCTTTTATACAAATATCTCCAAGGCATGATAAAATTGGACGGTTTATTTGTTCTGAAGAGTCATATCTTGAATCAACTTTTGAATCTTCAAAAGTTATGGTTATACTTACTTCAGAAGAACTACTTAAATTAATATCTAAAACAGTATACTTTTTTCCGTCTTCGGTTTGAAATGTTTTGCCTTCTAATCCAGCATGTAAAATACAATATTTTAGTGTTTTTCTTAACTTATTTTCTTTTGACATGTTTTTTAAGAATAATTGAGATATTTAAGTTTTTATGTGACCTTAAACATTTAAGAAAGTTAATTTATGATAAAACTTTTAAGCAAAAATAGGAATGTTTAGCAATAAAGAGTTATGACAAGCTAAAAGAATTAAACATAAGTTTTAGTAAGAACTGATTCAAACTTGATTTTAAAAGGATTAAATATCTTATTCTTAATTCTACTTAAAGAAGAAACATTAAACCAGTTTAGTGCTTTAAGATTAATTGAACTTTCTAACTCTTCCTCAGTTTTTGGTAAAAATTTATAACTTCTTGCCTTGTCGCAATTTTCATAACCATAAGATTTTCTTTCAAATTCATATACTAACTTATCATTTTTCTCCCATTCTAATCTTGCCATTTGATTGTAACCTTCTTGGACAAAGTTTAGTGGTTTAATCCTAACGTCTTGACTTTTAAGAGGTTTATTTCTCTCAGATTTATCCATACTCAAAAGTCTATAGTGTTGGTCTCTTATGTATCCAGTAAATAGTCTTCCTACCCTATCAACTAAAAAATAATCAAGATTATTGGTTTTAACTGCATTTGATATAAGAGGTTTATAATAATTATCTACTATGTGTCTTATTTGTTTATATTGACTTAAAGTTAAATTTTCTGCATTACTACTTAGATAAACTGATAGTTCAATAGTCATATCAAATAAAGAATCAGGATTATAACTGTTGTTTAATCCCAATCCTTGACTGAGTATTGATTCTAATTCAGTTTCATATTGTTTATTCATTATTTTACCACAAAACGTGTATTTTTAAAGATATAGATATAATGTCTAAATTTTTTATTAATTGTACGAACTTATTTTTATGTTAAAAGTTTTAATAAATAATTAAAAGTTTTAGCTTAATTTTTAGTATTAAGAAATAGTTAAATGAACTAAAGTAATGTTTATAAATCGAATCTTATTTTTTATTTTATGATATATGGGACAAAAACAATAGATAAAAGAAAATTAATACGTCTTGAACAAAAAAAAGGATTATTTTATGTGAATGGTTTGGAAGATAAGGTAGATGTAAAAATATTAAGTGTTCCATTTAGTTTTGAGGACTCAAATCAAATATCTGCAGAAAATCATGTTTCAATGGGAAAAATAAATATAGGTAATGGTGGAATAAAAATACCGGAAAATGGAAATGCTTATTTTGTTATTAGGGACTTAAGAGCTGAAAAAACAAAACCTTATGGCAGCGGATCAATTCAAACTTTTTTAGGAATTTATTGTCAAATTGATGAGAATATTTATCAAACTGCATTAAAAATAGATCAAAAAAAGAATAGTTTTAAGAGATAAGTTTAAATGATTTTAAATGAAAATTTTAGTAATTTTTAGAAAATTTGATTATTTCTAAGTAAATTTTTGTGATTAAATTTTTGTATCCTGTGTTCTCTGTTGAAAAGTTTTAATTTTTTAAGAAAAATTCTTTTTGATTTAGCCTATTTTTAAGATATTTAGAGGTGTTTAAAGGTGTTTAAACAGGCTTAAACACCTTTAAATTTTATCGACGATAATTGCTGTTTAATAACTTTTAAACAGCTGTTTATTTAAAAAAGTAGGTGTTTAAACAGTGTTTTTAGCTGTTTAAAACAGCCATAAAAAAAGAAACATTTAAATAGTATTTCGTTGATAAATTGATATGTTTGGTTGGTTTAAACATAAAAAAGAGGCAGAGTTAATAAAAGAAGAGGCAAGAAAGTCTTTTGAACATGTAAAGAGAGATATTGAAAAAACTAGTTCTTGGATAACACACTTAAATAATCAAGATGTTTATTTAAACAACCAGATTAAGGATTTAAGAAATGATATCACGTCGATTAAAGATGAGATTGAACAATTAAAAGATGTAATTTCTATGTTTGGTGAGGGTGTATCTAAACAGGTGTTTAAAACAAACAGGCCTGTTTATAATAAACAAACAGCTGTTCAAGCTGTTCAAACACCTGTTCAAACACCTGTTCAAACAGCTAATTTTTATGGATTTTCAAATTTAAGTGCAACAGAAAGAGCAATAATTTGGGTTTTAATAAATAGTGAATTAAAATTAAGTTATGATGATTTAGCAGCAATGTTAGGAAAAACAAGATCAACAATTAGAGGTCAAATAAATAGTATAAAACAAAAAAGTGATGGATTAGTAATGGAATACACTGAAAGTAATGGGAAAAAAAGAGTGTATATTCCTGAACATATAAAAGAAAAAATAATTAAAAATGTGAAAGTGAAAGTGAAAAAAGAGAAAAGTAATTAGAAAGTCATAAGTTTTAGTAAAGTTAAAAATAAGAAATTATGATAAAAAGGATAAAAAACTATTGAAAAAGTAATGGTTTTTTTAGGTTTTAAGAAAATAAAAACCTAAAAAAACGTTAAACTATTGAAAGTGAGATAAAGGCAATAAAATGGAGTAAAAATAGCATTAAAAACACTCAAAAAGTGAAAAGTGAGGGTTAGTAGTGGTTAAAAATAGGGAAAAATCATTACAAATAAACTAAAAAGTGCCTAAAAAACAACTCAAAAAGTGAAAAGTGAGAGTTAATTTAAATAAAAATCATAAAAAATAGTGATTTTTGAGAGTTAGAGAAAAAGGGATACAGGGAAAAGTGAGTGAAAAAACAAGATTAAATAAATTTGTATTTAAACAGGGAAAAGTGAGTGAAAAAACTTATTAAAAAAATAAAGAAAAACAAAAAAAGGAAGTGAAAAAATGATAAAAAATTTAGAAAAAGGAAGTGAAAAAAGAAAAAGGTTTTATTCAAAAATAAGGCAAAATAAAAATGAGTCTTTAGTAGTGGCTAAAGAGGAGGTAAAAGTAGTAGCTAAATATAAATAAATAGATTAATATTTGATTTTAAGTAGTTATAGAATTAAAAAGATTTATTCGGTACAGCGATTCCTAGATTTAGGGCTAGGTTAATATAACAAAATTAAATCTTGATAAAAAGTTTATGAGATTAATTGATCTAAAATTAATTAATAACTTAAAAATCTCTTAATTTTAATAGGGTGTCTAAAGATATTAATTGTTTAAAATCTTGTGAAATATGAAGAACTACTTTCTTATTATTAATCTTTTCTTTAGCTAATGGGAAGCCTTTACTTATTATTCTTTGTATATAATCTCTAATTGAACTTTCAGTTAGATTAAGTTTTGAAGAAAGAAGAGAATAGTCAACAATAAAACCTTGACTATCCAGCTGATATATCGAGGAAAAAACAATCATTTCTTGATTTGTTAATTTCTTAACTTTAATTCTTATATCTTTTTGAAAGGAATTAAGTTGGCTTAATAATAATGAAGAGTTAAGAGTATTATTTGATAGGTTAATTTGTGCTTTAACCCCCTGATTTCCTGTCGAAGTGTCTGTCTGTCTGATTGTCTGTCTGTCTGTCGAAACCCCTTCATTTCTTATGGAAATACCTATATTTTGCTCTTTAAAGTCTTTATTTGGCAATTTATCTGTCGAATTATCTGTCGGAATCATATTATCTGTCGAATTTATCTGTCGAACTGTTGAATTTTCATATTTTTCTGTTGGATTTTGTGTCTTAATATGTGTCGAAGTGTCGAAGTGTCTGTCTGATTGTCTGTCTGTTGAAGTGTCTGTTTGATTATTCTGTCTAAAAATTAAATTAGTGTTATTTCTAAAAACAAAATTATTAATGGTATTATTTATAGACTCTATACTATGATTAAGTAATTCTATCTCTTTTTTTAAACTTAAAATATCTTCCTTAACTTTTTGAAAAGAAGATTTAATAGCTTCTTCTTTAATTAAATCCATAAATAATCAGAAAGAATTATATTATTAAAGATTACTATAATCTTAACAGAATTAATTTTATTAAAAATTATGATTTAAATAAGCTTCTTGAGCTTTATTTGAAAGTCTCCACCTAACCCTTTTTTGATATTTAATACCTTCATTATTCTTATTGATAGGTACTACAAGGCTTTTAGACTCAAGTTCTTGAACAAGAATTTTAACAAATTCTTCATCTCTTGCAATCTCTCTGGAAATTTCAGAAATAAACAATGGTTTAGGAAAACTGTCAAAAAGAACTGACAAAATCTGTTCAGATATCTTTTCTTTCTTTTTGTCAGATATTTTCATAGGTCTAATAGAAAAGTAGGTTTTTTATAAGTTTTGTTAATGTAAATATGTTTTTATAAAATCACCTTATATTACAATAAATAGAATAAACAAACCTAACCTATTTAGTATATTCTTTTTTATCAACTAAATTTTTTTCTTCTTGTTTAATAACTTGAGGTGATGGCATATGTGAAGGAAGACTTAAATCTTCTTCAATTTGTAATGCTTTTAAATTACATTTTGAAATAACTAAGTTCATTAAAAATGTTCTAAGATTTTCAGAAACGTTCTTTGTTTTCCAGTCTTTTAATATTTGTTTAATTTCAGATTCATCTTCAATTAATAATAATAAATTGCCTGATTGATGAATATTAGCAAAATCAGGTTCATAATTAATCTTAAAATCATATTTAAAATCTAATATTTCTCCTTTTTTAAAAAAAGATGTTGGTGATTGTTTTATATCTTTAATTTGAACGTTTACATTAACTTTTAAAGAGTTATCTATATCTTTATATTTTTCACCTGAAATTTTACTAAAATTAAAGCCTACAAGTTTCATATTCTTAAAATTAATACTTATTATTTAAAATTTATTATATTAAAAGTTATATTTAAATTATTTTAAATCCTCTTCAGAAACAACAACAAAATCACCAATAGCAATTATAGAATTATGAGGAATAAGTAATTCACCGGAATTTGATCTTTCTAAACTTAAATTTTGAGTAAATGAAGTAGGATTTTTAATAACTAATTGAATTAATTCACCAGTTCTAGTCTCAAAAGTCATATCTTGAATAAGTCCTATTCTTCGACCTTCTTTTGTAACCACCATTTTCCCTACCATATCTTTTAAGGGTCTTTTTTCATCTAACATAAATTAAATAATCAGCTATTCATATTTAAACTTTTCTATTGTTTATTTTTGTATACTTAATAAACATATCTTGTTAAAGATCTTGTTAAAAAAATTAAATTTTAGAATTAAATCAATTAAAAATAGAATAATATTTTGTAAATTAAGATTGTACGAACTATTATATAAAAAGTAGAATATAATGATTATAATAAACGAAAAGTGAAAAAACCCTGACCCCTTAGTTTCTTATAGAAATGTTTAAAAAGAAAAGTAAATTTTTTTCTAATTTTTTCTAATTTTTATTTATAAAGTTTTATATTATATATTATATATATTTAATAATATATATTTAATAATATATATTTAATAATATATATTTAATAATATATAATATAAAAATAGTTAATATAAAATATATAATAAATAAGATTTATTTTTAGATTATATTTTTTTATTTTGTTTTAAGTATTAAGATTATAAGATAAAAATAAACAAAATATAATATTCATAAATTTAACTTTTCCATTTGAAATGAAGGTGTGAGTAGGTTTGATTGTTTGATTATTTTTATTGAAGTTTTATTTACTTAAATTCAATTTTTTATAATTGTTTCCATAAGAAATAAAGGATATAGATAAGTAATTATACAAAGATTTATAAAAAAGTTTAGAATTAAGATTTTGGTTAAGTTTAATTTAAAATTTTAAAAAGATTTTGAAAAATGGGTGAAAAAAATAATAAAAAAATGGATGAAATTTTTAATTCTTTTATGAAAAATAATCTTTTTAATGATAAATCTGTTCTTCAAACAAGTTATACTCCTGAAACAATACCGCATAGAGATGAACAAATAAGTCAAATTGCTAGTATTTTAGCTCCAGCTTTGAGAGGTGAAAGGACAAGTAATCTTTTTGTTTATGGAAAAACAGGTACTGGAAAAACTTTAAGTGTTCAATGTGTTAAAAATGAACTGTTAAAAAGAAATAATATTGATAAAAATAATTTAATTATTCAGTATATTAATTGTAAACTAAAAAAGGTATCTGATACTGAATATAGAATTTTTGCAGAACTTATAGAAAAATTAGGTGGTAAAGTTCCTGCTACTGGTTTACCTACTGGTGAAGTTTACAGTAGATTTACTAATTTAATTGACAATGAAAAAAAGTTAATTATTCTTATATTTGATGAGATTGATCATGCTGTTGATAAAATGTCAGATAATTTTTTATATACTTTAACTAGACTTAACTCTGAACTTGAAAAATCTCAAATAAGTATTGTAGGTATAAGTAATGATTTAACTTTTTTAGATAACTTAGATCCTAGAGTAAGAAGTTCTTTAGGTGAAGAAGAAATTGTTTTTCCACCTTATAATGCATTACAGTTACAAGATATATTAAAAGAAAGAGCAGAAAGAGCATTTAAAGAAGGAATACTTGAAGAAGGAGTAATTTCTAAATGTGCAGCATTTGCAGCAAGAGAGCATGGTGATGCTAGAAGGGCTTTAGATTTACTTAGGATTGCAGGAGAATTAGCTGAGAGAAATAATAATAGTAAAATATCTTTAAAAGATATTGATTTTGCTAATGAAAAAATTGAAAAAGATAAAATTTTAGATTTTGTTAAAACAGTACCTAAACAATTTCAGATAACTCTTTTAGCTATTATTAAATTAATTGAAAAAAGAGATCATGATGAAATATTTACTGGTGATGTTTATAATTTTTATCAATCATTATGTGAAAGAACTAAAACAGATATTTTAACTCAAAGAAGAATTTCAGATATATTATCTGAATTTGACATGAATGGAATCATTAATTCAAGTGTAATCTCTAAAGGAAGACAAGGAAGAACTAGAAAAATTAAATTAGCAATACCGAATAATCTAATTATTAAATTAAAAGAAATATTAAATGAATCTCTAAATTTAGAATAATCTTTTAATTTAAATAAATTTTATAAAATTTAAAATGAAAAATGAATCAACAAATAATATCTTTTTGTGGTCAAAAAGGAATCTTATTAGACAAACAAATTCTTGATTTATTTGTTAATATAAGTGAAGATTTAGGTGATATTAACATAATTAAAAATGTAATTGAACATATAGAATTAAAATATAAACAAAGAGTTATTACTAAATCCTTTTTTTTGAATAATCCTAATAAACTAAAAGAAATATTGTTAAATTATAATGAAAATACTCAAAATATTTTATTAAATTATTTTAAATTAATTGGAATTGAAATTAAATTAAAGACTTCAAAATTTGAAAAACCTCAAATTTCAGTTGTTAATTCTGATAGTTTAGTTAATTTTTTAAAAATTTATCAAACAGTACCCAAAAAAATAGAAGTTGATGATTTTGTTAAAAATTTAAGAAATAGATTTATTGTTTTAAAAAATATTTTACAACAACGAGTTGAGTTAGATAATTTAACTTCAATAAATAAAATAAATGAATCAAAAAATTATTCAATAATAGGTTTAGTTTATAATAAAAAAGTAACTAAAAATGACAATATTCTTTTAGAAGTTGAAGATCTTACTGGTAAAATAACTGTATTAATTAATAAAAATAGAGAAGATGTTTTTGAAAAATCAAAAGAAATACTACTTGATGAGGTAATTGGTTTAAAGTGTTCAGGTTCTAAAGAAATATTATTTGTTAATGATATTATTTTTCCTGAATCAAGACTTACTGAAAAGAAGAAATCTAATTTTGATGAAAGTATAGCCTTTATTTCTGATATTCATGTTGGAAGTAAAAAATTTCTTGAAAAAAACTTTTTAAAATTTATTAATTGGATTAATGGTAATATTGGAAGTGATAAACAAAGACAAGAAGCTCTTAAAGTTAATTTTTTATTTATTACAGGTGATACAATTGATGGTGTTGGTGTTTACCCTGGTCAGGAAAGAGAATTAGATATTGAAGATGTTAATGAACAATATAAAAAACTAACTGAACTTTTGTTAAAAATTCGACCTAACATTAAAATAATTATGTGTGCAGGTCAGCATGATGCTGTAAGAGTAGCGGAACCTCAACCAATTATTGGTGAATGGTATGGAAATAGTCTTTATATGATTCCTAATTTAAATTTAGTAACAAATCCTTCTTTAATTGAAGTTGGTAGTGATGTTAAGTTTAAAGTTTTGATGTATCATGGAGCAAGTATGCATGGAATTATTGATAGTATTGATAAATTAAGATTAAATAGGGGGCAGGATCATCCAACAGAGGTTGTTAAATTTATGCTTAAAAAAAGGCATTTAGCACCAAGTCATTCTTTGACTACTTATACTCCTTCTGATAAAGAAGATCCTTTACTTATTTTAGATTTACCAGATATTGTTTCAACTGGAGATTTACATAGACCTGAAGTATCAGATTATAATGGTATACTTCTTGTTTCAAGTAGTTGTTGGCAATCAAAGACAGCTTTTGAAGAAAAAGTAGGAAATGATCCAGATCCTTGTAAAGTTCCTATTTTTAATTTAAAAACTAGAGAAGTTAAAATATTAGATTTTAGTGAAAATTGTGATAATAATGATTATAATTCTGAAAAAAATTGTGAAGAGAATATTGATGAATCTAAACAAAAAGAAAATAAATTAATAATTGGAGAATAAAATGAGTGAAATAATAAATGAAGTTATAAAATTTGTTGAAGAAGAATGTAATAAGCCAACAAGTAATTATGGTTATGATGCTTTTGATCATTTAATTCATGTTAAAAATTATGCTGAAGTATTAGCAAAAAGATATGAAGCAGATTTAGAAGTTGTGATATTAGCAGCTTTATTGTATGATATTGGATCAATTAGGGTTGGAAGAGAAAATCATCATATTGAAGGCATAAAAATTACTGAAAAAAAGTTAAAAGAATTAAATTATCATCCGGAAAAAATTGAATTAGTTAAAAAATGTATTTTTAATCATAGAGGTTCTGTAAATAATTTAAAAGAAACTAAAGAGGAGATTATTGCAGATGCAGATTCTATGGTTTGTTTCGATAATATTGACGGGTTATTTTCTGCTGCATTAGTTTATGAGAAAAAACAAAGATTAGAAGCTAAAAAATCTGTTTTAAATAAGATAAAAAATTCATGGAATAAACTATCTTTTAAAGAATCAAAAATAATTATTAAACCCAAATATGAAGCAGCTTTGTTACTTTTAACTTAAAATGCAAACTGAAAAATATTTTCATTATTTTGAAGACCAAATTAAATTAGCTTATGAAGTAGCTGAACAGGCAAGATCAAAAGGTTTAGATCCTGTAAATAAAGTTGAAATTCCTCTTGCTAAAAATCTTGCTGAAAAAACTGTTGGATTAATTTCAACTATGTATCCTCAAGTTGATGACCCCAAAATTGTTAAAAGAATTATTGAGCTTGAAAAAGAATATGGGGCTTTAGATTTAGGTGTTTGTCTTAAAATTGCAGAGGAAGTTGCTAAAGAAAAGTTTTGTAAATTTGAAAGTCTTCAACAAGGTATTGAAGCAGGGATACGAATTGGTTTTGCTTATATTACTTTGGGAGTTGTTAGTTCTCCAATTGAAGGTTTTACAGGAATTAAAATTAAAAAGACAAGAGATGGAAAAGATTATTTTGCTTGTTATTATTCAGGACCAATAAGAAGTGCAGGAGGTACTGGAGCAACATTTTCTTTAATGATTATTGATCATTTAAGAGAAGTTTTTGGTTTTGCTAAATATGATCCTACTGAACAAGAAATAAAAAGATTTGTGACAGAAATTTTTGATTATCATGAAAGAGTAACTAACTTGCAATATTTACCAACTGAAGAAGAATCTTTGTTTATTGCATCAAATCTTCCAATACAAGTTACAGGTGAACCCTCTGAAAAAATTGAAGTTTCAAATTATAAAGATATTGATAGAATTGAAACAAATATTTTAAGAAGTGGTGCTTGTTTGATTATTGCTGAAGGTATTGCTCAAAAAGCACCAAAAGCATTAAGAGTTTTAAAAAGTTTAAGAGAAAGAGGTTTTAAATTAAGTGATTGGGATTTTTTAGAGGAATACTGTAAAATTCATGAAAAAAGATCTAAAGGGACAAAAAATTCTTCACCAACTTACCTTAAAGATATGGTTGCTGGAAGACCGGTTTTTGGTCATCCAGCAAGATCAGGAGCATTTAGATTTAGATATGGAAGATCAAGGGTAGCTGGATTTTCCGCTGCTTCTGTAAATCCTGCTACAATGATTTTGTCTGATAATTTTTTGGCTATTGGAACACAACTTAAAATTGAAAAACCTACAAAAGGTTGTGTGATTTCTGTTTGTGATTCTATTGATGGACCTATTGTTAAATTTAAAGATGGAAGTGTTAAACAAATAAACAATTTTGAAGAATCAAAAGGATTATACAAAGATATTGAAGAAATAATTTATTTAGGGGATATTTTATTCCCCTTAGGTGATGTTATAAATAGGAATCATCCTTTAATTAAACCAGGATATGTTGAAGAATGGTGGAATTTAGAATTAGATAAGATAGGACAAAAAATTAAAAATTATCAAAATGTTTCTTTTGATGATGCTATTAATTTATCTGAAAAATTTAGAGTACCTATTTATCCTAAATTCATTTATTTTTGGACTCAGATTAATCATGAGCAATTCTTAGAACTTTTAAGATGGCTTTCTTATGCAAGATTAAATAATAAAATAATTTTACCATATAACACTACTGAAAAGGAAAATTTTAAAATTGGTAAACGAGCTTTAGAGTTATTAGGAATAGAACATGAGATATCTATTGAAAATGTAATTATCTCAGAAATAACAAGTAAAGCATTATTTGTTAATTTAGGTCTTGATATTGATTTGTTCAATAAAGAAGATTATTTTATTGAAAAAGAAGTTAACGAAATAGCAGAAAAAGCAATGAGTTATTTAAACATAAAATCTGAAAATAAAAATGTTTTAGAAACAATAAATTTTCTTTCAGATTTTACTATTAAAGACAAAGCTGGAGAGTTTATTGGAACAAGAATGGGTAGGCCTGAAAAAGCTAAACTAAGAAAATTAACTGGAAGTCCTCATGTTTTATTTTCAATTGGAGAAGAGGGTGGAAGATTTAGAAGTGTTCAAGAAGCTTGTTTAACAGAGGGAGTAAATGCAGAATTTCCTCTTTTTTATTGTGAAAATTGTGATAAATTGACTATTTATCCTAAATGCGAGTTTTGTGATAAGTTAACTAAAAAAAGAAGTTATTGTCCTATTTGCGATAAAATTTTTAATTTAGAAAAGTGTCAAGAGCATAATATTGGACAAGGATATAGTAAAAGAAAAATAAACATAACTGAATATTTTAATAAGGCTGTTAAAGATTTAAGATTAAATAATGGAGATATACCTGTGTTAATTAAAGGAATTAGAGGAACTTCATCTCAAGATCATCTTGTAGAAAATTTAGCAAAAGGATTTTTAAGAGCAAGTTTTAATTTAAATGTGAATAAAGATGGAACTATAAGGTATGATATGACTGAACTGCCTATAACACATTTTAAACCAAAGGAGATTGGAACTAGCTTTGAAAAATTAAGAGAAATTGGTTATACTTTAGATATTTATGGAAAAGAATTATTTGATGATGATCAAATATTGGAGTTAATGCCTCATGATATTATTTTACCTTGTTCTGCTGATTCAGGTGATGAAAGAGCTGATGAAGTTTTCATTTCTATAGCTAAGTTTATTGATTTATTATTAGAACGCTTTTATGGATTAAAATCTTTTTATAATATTAAAAAAAGAGAAGATTTAGTAGGTCATTTAGCAGTTTGTATGGCTCCTCATAATTGTGCTGGTGTAATTTCTAGGATTATTGGATTTTCTAAAACTCAAGGATTGCTTGCCAGTCCTTATATGCATGCAGCTATGAGAAGAGACTGTGATGGAGATGAAGCTGCTGCAATGTTATTGCTTGATGTATTGATTAATTTTTCAAGAAAATATTTACCTTCTCATAGAGGAGGAACACAAGACGCCCCGTTAGTTTTAAATGGAAAAATTGTTGCTGGCGAGGTTGATGATCAAATACTTGATTTTGAATTAGTTGAAAAATATCCTTTGGAATTATATGAACTAGCTGAAGCTGGAGAACATTCTTCAAAAATAAAAATTGAAATGGTTAAGAATAGAATAAAAAAAGGTATAGATCCTTTTAAAAATATAGGTTATACTCATGAAACAGATGATTTTAATAAAGGAGTTTTATGTTCATCATACAAACAACTTCCAACTATGAAAGAAAAGGTAGAAAAAGAAATGGAATTATGCACTAAAATACGAGCTGTTGATGCTTCTGATGTTGCTAGACTTATTATAGAAAGACATTTTATAAGAGATATAAGAGGTAATTTGAGAAAATTTTCAATGCAAGGGTTTAGATGTGTTAAATGTAATAGTAAATTTAGAAGACCTCCCTTAAGTGGAGTTTGTTTAAAATGTAATGGAAAAATAATTTTTACAATTTCTGAAGGAGGAATTGTAAAATATCTTGAGCCTGCTATTGAATTAGTAAATAATTATGATGTACCTGTTTATGTTAAACAAAATATTGAAATGACAAAAAAGTACATTGAAAGTATTTTTGGCAGAGAAGAAACTAAACAAGTTGATTTGAAGAAATGGTTTGGTTAATTGTTTTTGGATAACATGTTTCTTAAGGTTAAATATCTCGTGTGGCGTTTATTCATTAACGACGATAAAAAATTTAGGGAGGGCTCCCGGTAAGCGTTTAACTGAAACTTCAAATTTAAAAAGATTATATCCCTTTGAATAACATGAAAATAAACAAAGATAATTCAATAATAACCCTTATTCTAATTAATCTTATTCCCCTTTTCGGATTTTTATTCTTTGACTGGTCGAGTTTATCAATAATATTATTTTACTGGATTGAATGTGCAGTTCTTATCTTTTTTGGATTGATTAAGATGATCATGATAGTCAAGTACGACCCCTCACAAAAAAATAGAATATTAGGATATTTTTTTAGTATAATAATATTCCTTTTTTTCTATGGTGGAATAATGGCGCTATTGTTCTTCTTATTAATTGGGCTTTCACTACCAGGAATGACTTCAAGTGAAGTATCCCCAATACTTATAAAAGAGCTTTTTATGGTTTTACCCTCTTCCTTCTCTTTATTACTGCATCATGGATACTCTTTCTTTTTAAACTTCATAAGAAAAAAAGAATATGTAAGAGGCGATTCTTCTAAGAATCAAAATTGGGTGCCGTATCTTCATATGAGAATTATGGCTCTTGGCTTAACTCTGTTTGCAGGTCTTTTTTTAATATTGATTTTTAAGCTTCCGGTAGCATTCATAATTTTATTTTTGTTTGCAAAAACACTTTTAGACATAACATTCCATAATCAAGAGCATGAAAACTTTTAGGTTTCTTTTCATTTGACACAAAAGCAATCGATTTGAACGTCTTGATTACTTTTTAAAAACTAATAATTATTTAGTAATCTATGGATGTTCGGTCAAGGTTTCTTACAAATGATAAGAAAAATTCAGAAATTATTGAGGAAAATGTTTGGGAGTTAATCCTTAGGATTAAGTAATCGTGGTAGGATTAAGGTGGAAGAAACAAAACATTTATATACTACTTATAGTTACTATATAACATGGAAAAAACAACAATACAGATAAATATCGAAACACTTGAAAGACTGAAAGCCCTTAAAAATATGGAAAGACAATCTTATGATGAAGTGCTAAATAATCTTATAAATAATTGTGAAGAAGAAAGTTTAAGCGAAGAAGAGATTAATGAAATCCAAAAAGGTTTAGATGATATTAAAAGAGGAAAAGTTTATTCTATTGAATCTGTTGCAAGAGAATTAGGAATAGCTCTCAAATAAAATGTTTCAAATAGAATTAACTGAAACATCAAAAGATTTTCTTAAAAAATTACAAAAAAAGGATGCTGAAATTGTTTTAAGTAAAATTTACTCGATAAGGGAGAATCCTTATAGATTTCTTAAAAGATTGCAAGGTGAAAAACTATGGAGATTAAGAATTGGAGATTATAGAGCAATTGTTGATGTTATAGTTTCTATAAATAAAATTATTGTTTTAAGAATAGGGTACAGAAAGAATATTTATGATAGATAATCAAGCAAAAAGTAGAGAGTTAATCCTTAGGATTAATTATTTTTAACCTTATTTTAACTCTTGTATAACTTTAAATAGATGTATTTCTTAAGTAGATTATTAAAAGAGGAAAATGAAATCTAAATTTAATACATTACTTTTTTCTCCAATAAATATAATTCTAATCATAATACTAGTTATTTTTATCTTTTTTTCATCAGTTATGTTATGTAATGATTGTTTACCTGCTCCCGGAATTGATTGTGGTTATTGTAATGGTTGTCATTATCAAATTGATTGTTGGACAAAAGGATTAATTCCAAATAGTTATATGCTAACAGGCATAATAGTTGTTATTTATCTAATTGTATTTATTATAATATACAAATTTAAGAAATAATTATTTTAGTGCTCCTTCTTTTCTCCTTTTAGGATTAAATCTCTTGTTAGGCATTAATCCTTAGGATAAATTATTTTTAATCTTATTTGAACCTTTACATAACTTTAAATAGGTATATTTTTTATTATTTATAGCCAAGAAATAGAAAGTATAAGAGCGATGTTTAAGAGTATTGGCATTAGTCAAGATTCAAAGATTCGTGATCGAGAAATCTTTTTGGCAGAAAAATACGATTGTAAGGAGTGTAAAGAAATGAGTAAAAGATTATACATAGGTAATCTGCCCTTTAGTGTAACTAACGACGCTTTGAAACAACTTTTTTCTGAATATGGTGAAATTTCAGAATCAGGTGTTGTTGTTAACAAATTTAATGGCCGTTCAAAAGGTTTTGGATTTGTTACAGTTAGTGATGACTCACAAGCTGAAAAAGCAATTTCTGAAATGAATGGAAAAGAAGTTGAAGGAAGAGCAATTGTTGTTACAGAAGCTAAACCATTTGATCCAGATAAACCAAGACCAAGAAGAAATTTTGGTGGCGGATTTGGTGGTAGAAGAGAAGGTGGTTTTAATAGAGATAGAGGAAGATCCTTTGGAAGAAGAAGTTATAGTAGAGATGAAGAATAAACTATAAAGAAATAAATTATTTTATTAGTTTTTTTATTTTTTAAAACGTAAAGATATAAAAAGAGGTATTTTTTAATATTTTTATATAGAGGTGTAATAAAATGTGTTCAATTTGTGGTTGTAAAAAGAAAACAATAAAAAAGAAAAAAAGGTAGATTAATCAAATTTTTATTAAATTACAAATATTTTAAGTTAAAATGAATAATTTAAAACAAGAAGTTCAAAGGTTAAAATCACATATTGAGGAAGTTGAGAATACAAATAAAGAGTTAAATAAAAAGCTTGCTCAAAAGGTTGCAAAACATGTTGTAACAAAAACTAAAAAATCTGCATCTGCATTTAAAACAGAATTTAAGAAACAAACAGTTACAGCAATTACTGCTGCATTTGCATTTTTAATTGCATTTGCTTGGAGAGATGCAATAAATGATTGGATTACAAATTTCATAACTAAACTAGGCTTAAGTGAACAGTTAGTATTATATAAATTTTTTTTAGCAATTATAATTACAGTTATTTGTGTTGTTTTTTTAGTAATATTAACCAGATGGAGTTCAAAAGATGAGAATAATCAGGAACAATAAAGGATTAATTAAAATAATTGGAAGCATAATTTTAATAGTTATTATTTTAATAGTTTTAACTGGAATTTATTTTTATTATTTTCATGTTTTTAAAGAATTTAAAGTATGTATCTCTAATTCAGGAGTTATAACTCAAGTCCCTTGTATTAACAATTCAGAATGTGTTGACATATTTCTTGAAGAAAAAGGGTTGAATGGTCAAATCAATTCTTTTCCGGAATTTGTTAAACCTTATTTAAATGATATTTTTAATAAATCAATTTATTGTTCTCAGACTTGTAGGTATAAAGAAATATATGGAAATCTTGATGAAAAAATAATAGATAAATGTGAAGAAAATGATCAAGAAGTTAGTTATAAAATTCATGGAAAAGAAGGATTACAATGGTTAGTTTATAAGTTTAAACAAAAAAATTAGATTAAATAGTATAATATTGTAGGTATTACTAAACAAGACATTAAACTAATTCTTTTTACATTTGATAAAACACCAAATATTCCAACAGTTGTAGAAATTATTAAGATAAATAAACCTGGAAGACCAGATATTAAAAAAGTAATAAAAATTATTAAACAAATTATTACAAATGAAATTTTTTGGTAGTTGATTTTGTTTATTATTTTTGAGAATTTTTTTGTTATATACAAAGTTATAAAAAAACAAAAGATACTTGAAACAATTATTGTGAATATAATTAAAATTAAATCATTTATTGTTAAGTTTTGAGTGATTGAGCTTATATTTGCAGCAATTCCTGTGCGATATTTGCCCAATGAAAAAAGAACTATAAAACTTAAACATAAGATAAGGATATTGATTATGCCTATTAAAACTAAAAAGGCTCTTTTAGACAGATTAAATATTGAAGCACCAATAAATGAGGCTTGACCACTTCCTAATCCTGGAAAAGTTCCACAAAGCGGAGATACTAATAGTGATGCAAGAATTGGTTTTGTTAATTTTTTTAGATTTATTTTTGGTTTTTTTATTATTTGTGGAGAAATATCTGTTTTTTGTTTTATGCTGATTATTAGAGAAGATATACCAAATAATCCTGAAAGTAAAGGTAATAAAGGTTCATTTATACTTGAATTTAAAACAGCTAATCCCAAGAAACCTGAAAGAAAAATGATTATAATTGCAAGAACTTTATTTTTTTCTTTGTATAATATAAATAATAATGAGAATGTTAAAACAAAAGGCACAAGATAAACAATTAAATTTTCAATTTTTGGAAGAAGATAAATAAATGCTATTGAGATAAAAATAAAAATTATTGTTCCAATAACACAACCAATGCTAGTTAGATAAACTGCTTCATATCCAAAACCTTCTTTTAAAAGTTTGTGGCCAGGAAGAATTGATAAAACTGTTTCTTCTTCAGGAGCTCCAAGAAATATTGAAGGAATAAAATCAACAAATGTGTGAGCAATTGACATTGAAACAATAAAAACAATCAAAATATTTGGTGTTGTTATTTTAAGAAAGAAAGCAAGAGAGGATATTAATATTGCTCCAACAAGATTTATGTGAATGCCAGGAGTAAGGCCTGTGATTATTCCTATAGTAACACCGACGATTAAAGCGATAATTAACTCAATTATCATTTAATTGATTCGTATTCTTTATATTAATGTTTTATTATAACAAATGAATGATGATACTATTATCTTTTTTGAGTTGTTGAGATTAATTTATATATAAAGACTGCTAAAGGTTCAAGATGGATTGAAGCAAAGTTATAATTTATAAATATAGATTTATTGATTATAACATGAATATAATAAAAAAATGGTGGTTTTGGTTATTAGTAATATTAGCTATAATTCTAGTCTGGTTTTTAATTGGATTTTTTAAGTGTGGTTCTAAATCAAATCCATTCACTTCTGTAATTGGAGAATGCAGATATGAATGTCCTTCAGGTTGGATTAGTTGTATGCCTGCATTATCTTTTTCTGAAGCAAAATACTGCAGTTGGGTTGGACAAAATTGTCCTAATGCTCAAATTGCTGTGTAATCAACTCATCTCCGCCATACTTTCCTATCTTTAATGACTTGGGTTGTTGATCTGCTAATTTAAAAGTAATTCTTATAAGGAAAATGTATGGATTTTCAAAAAAATAATTCCTCATTTGTTTTTTTGAGTTTCAAAAGCCTGTGATTATTCCTACAAAAATATCAATTAATAATGCTAATAATAATGCTAATGAAATTTCAAGTAGCATTAAATTATTAATTATTTGCTGTTCTTAATTTTTATTACGTTATCTCTGTGAAAATTAAAAAAATTGTTTTCACTTTTTTTAAGAAACATTTATAAACATCTTATTAGTTATTTTTTTATTGAGTTGTACTCAAAAGGGGAAAAAGGTGAAATTAAAAAATTTTGTATTGCTCTTTGCATTTGTTTTTATGAGCATTTTTTATGCTTATTCTGTTTTTGGTTTTTATCTTAATGGAACTGTTTATGATAATCTTGGAAATCCATTAAATGCAAGTAATGTTTCAGTTACAATTCAAAATATGAGTACTAGAACAACTATAAGCATTAATTCAACTCTTACAAATGAATCTGGAAGTTTCAATTTGTCTTTAACAGGTGATGCAACTTATGGATATCAATTAAAAATAGTTCATATAAACTCTACTTGGAATAATGTTGATTTTGTTGGTCAGTCTCTTCCTTCTTTTCCATATTCTGAATTTAATTCACTTTCAGCTTCATTAATCAATCTTTATTTAAAACAAGCAGGAACAATTAATATTACTGTATTAAATAAAAGTGAGGCAAAGACTTCAAATTATTCTGTTCAGATTAAAGATACAAAATTGGGATATCCTATTAGTTGTGAAGGAGCATCAGGAGATCAATATTTTTGTTATGTTCCAAAAGATAGAAATTATTCATTAATGATTTATCCTCAACCGGGATCAAATGAACATTTTGTTCCAGTCTCTTTTAATTGGAATAATTTTACTTCAAATACTAGTTATGATATTGTTGACGGGAATAGTGCAACACTTTCTAGTTATAATCATACTACTCTTATTTTGCATAAACAATTTAATGTAACTGAAGGTTTTTCAAGAATAGTGGGATATGTTAATGATTCTAGATATAACATGACTTGGGGTAATATAACTATAGTCCCTATTTTACTTGAACCTGGAAATATGATTTTTATGACTTATAGTACTCTTCCTTGGAATGCTAGTGCTTGGAGAGAAGGAGGAGATCAATCTGATGTTTATGATGCAGCTGCAGGTTCATATAATATTACTGTTCCATATTCTTCAGCTGAAACAGTTAATTATTTATTATTAGCTATTGCTGCAAATAATTCACAAATTTATGGAGGTTATAGAAATATAACTCTTAGCTCTACTGTTCGATCTGTTAATTTTACTATGTATGGTTTGTTGGGTAACGGAGCTACTATAAATATGACAAATGCTTCTGGACAAGGAAGTTTTATAGTAAATGCAAAAAAACAAAGTTTTAATTTAGTAAATAGTTCAAATGAATCAATAACTTCTTTATCGGCACATATAGAAACAATTGTTGATTATTCAAATTATAATTGCACTGAATTTACTTTTATGGAAGATTTAAATGGTCAAGGAGTAGCAACTTTTTATATTCCTTTATTAAATATAACTGGTTTTAAGGAAATGAACATTTATTCTCAAACTTATGCTCCGAAAATAGTTACTTCAAGAACTGTTTCTCAAATTATTTCGAATTCGAATATTACTATGAAAACATTTACCCCTAAAGGAACTTCTGGAAGTTTTACTGCAAGTTCTTTAAATATTACAGCTTATAGATCAAATTCAAGTTGTAACGTTCCAAATCCACCAAGTAGCTGTATTCTTAGAAATTTTCTTTTTAGTGAAGCTCAACAAAATATGTTTCCAATTGTTGTTGGTGGTGGTGCAATTAGTTTAAGAATGTCTTACGGATCAACTAGTGTACATTACTCTAATGTTGATTTACTTGCTTCTGGCCCACCTGATGCTGAGTTTGATTCAACAGCAACAACATCTACTTCAAGCGGTTTTAGTTCTACAATGAAGTTTGGTTCACAAGGTCCTAAAATATATGATTTTATTATTACATCAATTCCATATACAGCTGGTTCCTCTTCAGCTACAGGATTAAATGAATCTGCACCAGTTAATATTACTATTCCAGTGTTTTATGATGAAGGATGGACAACACCAATATGGAATGCTACAAATGGTACAAATGCTTCTGCACTAGCAGCTAATTTTTCTCATTATTCTGGACGAACCTCTGAATGGCAAACTCTTATGGGACTTGTAAATTGTACAACTAATGTTTCAGAATTTAACTCAACAGATCCTTGTTATTTAGATGTTTCAAACGATAAAATTTGGTTAAGATTACCTCATTTTTCAGGAACAGAACCTTCAGTGTCTGGAGGAGTTATTACTGCAACATCTACTTCAACAACTACAACTACAACAACCGGTGGTGGAAGTGGAGCACCTACAAGTGAATGGATTGTGCCTTTTTATGTAAGTGAATCAAATTTTAAATCTGGATATACTCAAAATTTAGGTTTAAAATATGCTTTTAATTTTAAAGTAGGAAATGAAACTCATTATGTTGGAGTTATTAATATTTCTGTTGATAGTGTTAAAATTAAAGTTACTTCTACACCTCAAGAAGCAGTAATGAAAGTAGGAGAAGTTAAAAGCTTTGATGTTAATTCTGATGGAGTATATGATGTTAAAGTTAGTATAAATAGTATAGAAAATAATAAAGCAAGAGTTAATATTATATTTACTAATGAGTCTGTTCCAGTAGTGGCTGCACAAGTAAATACTGATGTAACAGGTCAAGTAACAAATGAAGAGGTTGAAAAAACAGATGATTCTGTAGAAATAAAAGAAGGAATAAATAAAGGAATTATTTTATGGATATCAATAATTGTTTTAATAGTTGTTCTTGGCTTAATTGTTGTTTTATTAATAAAAAGCAAAAATAACAAGAGACATTCTTGGGAGAGGATGTTTAAAACAAGATAATTTTTAATTATTCTCTTACTAATATTATTTTATCTGCATAAATCTGAAAGTTATTTTGGTATTTATTTACTTTACCAATAACTTCTATTGTTTTATTCATATTATCTTTGGAGATATTACATTTACAACTTGCTTCGATTTTAGCTGAATTGTCTTTTATAGAAATTATTTGGTATTCCTTAGCTTGTTTAATTTGAAAAATTTTACCTGTAATTTTAACCTGTTTGTTTAAGTTTTTATCAGATATTTCAGAGATATGTGTTTGTTTTGGTTCAGATATTGAATTTATAATTAAAATGACAAAAATACCTATTAAAGATAAGATTAGAAATGTATTTTTCATAAGATACTACAGTAAGATTTAATAATAAACTTTCTGTTATCTTATTATGGATATTGAAAAAAAGCTTGAAATTATTAATAGTTTTGCAGAAGAAATAATCTCTAAAGAAGAGCTTAAGGAGTTGTTTAAATCAAAGAAAAAAATTATTGCTTATGATGGTTTTGAGCCATCAGGCCAAATTCATATTGCACAAGGACTCTTAAGAGCTATAACTGTAAATAAACTCACTTCTTTAGGTATTCACTTTAAATTTTGGGTTGCTGATTGGTTTGCTATGCTTAATAACAAGTATAATGGTGATTTAGACAAGATTAAAGTTGTTGGAGAATATTTCATTGAGGTTTGGAAAGCTTGTGGAATGGATTTAGCTAATGTTGAATTTATCTGGGCTTCTGATTTTATTAAAACACATCCAGATTATTGGGAAACTGTATTAAAATTATCTACTCAGGCAAGTGTACAGAGAGTTTTACGTTGTGGACAGATTATGGGAAGAGAAGAATCAACAAGTAACCCTTCTGCTCAGATTATTTATCCATTAATGCAAGCTGCAGATATACATCATTTGAGCGTGGATATTGCTCAACTTGGGATGGATCAAAGAAAAGTAAACATGTTAGCTAGAGAATTATTTCCTAAATTAGGATATAAACCACCTATTGCTGTCCATCATCACATGTTACTCGGACTTCAATTTAAAGAAAGTGATCTTGAAGGAGTAGATAAAAAAATTGCAATGAAAATGTCAAAATCGAAACCAGAAACAGCTATTTTTATGACAGACTCTAGAGAAGATATTTTTAGAAAGTTTAAAAATGCTTATTGTCCTGAAGGTCAGGAAAATGAAAATCCTGTTTTAGAATATGCAAAATATATTGTTTTTGAAAAATTTGATAAAATAATTATTGAAAGACCTGAAAAATTTGGAGGAAATATTACTGTAAAAAGTTATGATGAGTTGAAAGATTTATTTATTGAAAAAAAAATACATCCTCTTGATTTGAAAAATACTATTGCTAGTTATATTGATAAATTAATTGATCCTGTAAGAAAGCATTTTGAAACTAATAAAAAAGCAAAAGCTCTTCAGGAAAAAGTTAAGAGTTTTAGTGTATCTAGATAGGTAGTCATCTGGTTTTAAATTCAATTATATCTTTGTCTTTTATTACATGTAATAAACCTACTTTTTGATTAGGAAATTTGCTCGAAGGACCCCAAATATGTACTTCTTTAATTGATTTTGCAAGTTCTTTACTTATTTTATTTGCAACATCTAGAACAGTTGAATTTGGTTTTAAAATCATAGGTATTTTTGAAGGTTCTTTATAAGGTTCTTTTAAATATATTCTACAAATATTAAAACTGTTAAATATTTTATTTTTTAGTTCTTCAATACATTCATTATTTTTTGTTGATATTATAACAAAATTATATTTTTTTGAGGATAAATTTGCATTTATCTTTCTTTTTTGTTGTTCATCTAGTAAATCTGATTTGTTAAAAACAACTATTTTTTTTGCATTTGTTTTTTCAATTAGGGGTTCAATTTTTTTTAAATCTTCAAGATTAGTTATTGTTTCTAAAATAACATCGGTTGTATGTATCAAACCATAATCAAAATATTCACTTTCTATTGCAGGTTCATCAATTATCTGAATTTTTACATTTTCATAATTCATAGTACCTATTTCAGGATATCTTGTAGTAAATCTTTGAGAATTATTTTGACTAATTGTTGGTTGAGCATTTGTTATTCTACTTAATAACGAGGATTTGCCAGAATTTGTAAGTCCAATAATGATTACTTGCATATCTGCTTTTTTTATTCCTTCTTTACTTCCAGTTTTCTTTTTTTTTATATTCTCTATTTTTTCTCTTAGTTTAATGCTTCTTGTTTTAAGGTTTGCAAGCATTGCCTCAGAAGATTTATGTTTGGGACATTCTCTTATCATTTCTTCTAACCAATGTAAACGTTCTTCGTCCGTTTGTGCAGATAAAAAATTAGCTTCTGCTTTTTTATAGAAAGGTGATTGGTTTGTTGATGCCATAATAATATCTAAGAATAATCTAATTAAAAATATTATGTAAGATGATTTTTAATCATTTTTTAATATAAATTAAAAATAAAAAAATAAAGTTAGTTGTTTATTTATTCTGTTAAAACAGTATGTGCACCTTCAATTAGAGCTTGTCCACCAGTAGCATAACCTGTTGTTTGCCACACATGAACTGGGTTTGCATTCATCCATTCAGCAATTCCTGCGCCTAAACCTGCAGCAGTAGCTATATTTGTTATTGCATTAAGTGCAGGTCTTTCTTTAATATAAGTGCTAATTTCTCCTCTTTCTGCAGGATGTCTATCTGTTTTTTTATCTGCTAGAGTATATCCTAGCTGTTCAACAGTATCTAATACTCCATCCTTTACACCTTGAATAGGATTAAGTTCTGTAACTGTACTTTCAAGAACTTTATATGGTATTAACATACCATTAACAACTGTTCTTGCACCATTATCTAATGTTGTAGCACAACCAGAAACAAACATAGCACTAAGACCTAAACCCAATGCATATTCTCTTAGTGTATTCATTCTTTTCACCTCCTTTCACTATTTTTATTATGTATTCGGAAAGTATTGTTTCTTTTTAAGCTTGTAGCATTAGAAAAGGGTAGTAATAAAATTGAAATTTGTCTTTTTATTTAGGCCTGCCGGTTTTAGTTATAATTTTTAAACTGTTCATTGTAAATCCTTTAATGTCCGTTTCCAGGGGTTTTTCTGTTTTTTCAATTTCTTTCTTTTTTATTATTTCAGCAAGTGGTAAAGAGATTTTATAATTTTCAAATACTTTGCTAAAAATTTTGTCTATTTGTACTATATCTTGATTATAAATACTTGTTTTTTTAGTTATAAAATAGTATCCCAGTAAGTAATATACTTCCTCTAGGTTCTTTATTAATTCATTATTTTTTTCAGATTGTGAAAAATTAATTTTAATTTCTGACGATTCTTTTTTTTGATGATCTCTATTATCTTTAAATCCAAATGTAGCTGAATCAATATTTCCTATTCCTGTTTTTAAATCATCTTGTAATGAAGTATAATAATTTATACTACTTAAGAAACCTCTTGAACTTTTTCTAGTAAGTTGAAAATAAATCACCTCTGGTTTTTTGTCTATTGAAGCAGTAATTGTTTCTTTACCTGATTTTCCTATAAAATAATAATCAATCTTTTCTTTTTCAGATAATATTTTTAAAATATCTTTTTTTGAATTAAGACAATCTGTTTTTGGGTTAATTTCTGAAGCAAGAATTATTTTAGATAATCCTGAAATTGTTGTTAATCCAATAAGTCCTTTTTCAAGTAATTCTCTTCTTGAGATAATATTGCAGTAATTCATTTGTTTTTTAAAATAAATTCATTTAAAACTATTATTATTCTTCTAAACATATTTTATTATTATCTTTTTCATTGAATCTTAAGATTTATATGGTCTAATTTTTTAGTTAATATATGGAAAATTTAGAATTAATAAATAAAATTATGGAAAAAAAGGAATTTTCAAGATTAAGAAAGATTGATGTACTAAAAGCTTTTTCTTTCGTGGAAAATAGAAATTTTGCTGATGAAAAAAAAATTAAATTAACAAGAGATTTATTAAGACAAGTTTTTTCCGCATTTATTAATACTCGAATATTTTCATTTAAAGAAAGAAGTTATGAAGATGTTTTAAAAAAACATAAGTCAACAAATGAGAGATTTAATAGTTATGGCGAGGTTTATTTGAGAATTTTAAAAAATTTTAATAAAATTGATAAATTATCTATAATTGATCTTGGTGCAGGAGTTAATGGATTTAGTTTTAAATTCTTTGAAAGCTTAAACTATAAGGTTAACTATTCTGCTGTTGAGTCTGTAGGTCAATTTGTTGACTTAATGAATAATTACTTCAAAAAAGAGAAACTAGAAGCACAAGCATTTCATTATAGCCTTTTTGAGATAAATGAAATATTATCTATTATTAAGAAAATAAAAAGTCCTCGAGTGATTCTTTTAATGAAAACAATAGATTCTTTAGAAATGTTAGAAAGAGATTATTCTAAGAAATTAATCTCAGAAATTTTAAATATTTGCGATTCAAAAGACATTTTTGTTGTAAGTTTTGCAACTGAAAGTTTAATTAAAAAAATAAAGTTTAAAGCAAAGAGATATTGGATCTATAACTTTATTAAAGAAAATTATAATCTTATTGATGATTTTGAGATTTCGGGAGAAAGGTATTTGATTTTTACTAAGCAATAATTTAAATAGCAAAATAAATTTATAAGATAATAAACTTATAAAATGATACAAAGAAAAATTCTTAAAAATGGGATGACTGTAATTTTTAAACAAAGAAAAAATAAGGTTATAAGTGTTGCTTTTGCTGTAAGATTTGGTGCTGCAAATGAAAAGGCAGAACATAAAGGTATTGCTCATTTTATTGAACATATGCTTTATAAAGGAACACCAACAAGAGATAGTAAGCAAATTTCAACGCAGATTGAAAAAAATGGTGGTGAACTTAATGGATTTACAAGTGAACAGATTACTGCATTTTGGTGCAAGATGCCAAGTAAACATTTAGATGTTGCTTTAGAGGTTTTAAGTGATATGGTTAAAAATCCTTTATTTGATGAAGAAGAGTTGAATAAAGAAAGGCAGGTTATTTTTGAAGAAATGAAAATGTATCATGATAATCCTCAAAGATATGTTCTTGAAAGAATTAAATCTATGTTATATACTGGTGATTTTTCAATACCTATTATTGGTACAATTGATTCAATGAATAGTAATTCTCAAGAAAGATTAAAAGAATTTTTTAAACGAGTTTATGTTCCTGAAAATATGATTTTATGTGTTGTAGGAGATACTAATTTTGATAAACTATGTAAATTTGCTGAAAAAAATTTTGAATCTGCAAAAAAATCTTTTTCAAAACCCGAAGTTTCTTTAATAACAAATTCAATTATTGAAAAAAGAAAAGAAATTGATCAAGCAAATCTTGTTTTTGCATATCATATACCTAAACCGAATGAAAAAATGCATTATGCAGCTCTTGTGTTAAATACATTACTTGCAGGAGGTATGTCTTCAAGGTTGTTTTCAGAAATAAGAGAAAAGAGAAATTTAGCTTATGCTGTAAAATGTATGACTGAAGCTGAAAAAGATTATGCTTATAACTGTATTTATATTGGAACAAGAAAAGAACATATAGATAAAGTAAAAGAAATAATTCTTATGGAATTTGAAAAAGTAAGCAAAAAATTAAGTGAAAAAGAGCTGAATGAGGTAAAAGAACAAATTATTGGCAATTATTTAATATCTCAAGAAGATTCTCATTTTTTACTTTTAAACTATCTTATTGCAGAAATTACGGGGAATGCTAATGATGCAGATAAGTTTGTAGAGAACATAAAGAATGTTAAAATATCTGATGTTCGAAATTTGGCTAGAATTAAGAATTATGGTTTTTTTGCATTAGTTCCAGAATAAATAAGAAATATTTTTATGTTATTTTTTATCTATAAATATAAAAATAAAAGATTTTTTAATTTTTTCATGGTAGTTATAGCTAAATTACCCTTTGAAAATAGTTTTGATGAACTGGGTTGTATAAATGCTCCTGAAGAAATAATAAAAAATTTGCCTGAATTTTATACTAGTGAGAGCGGAAAAGAGATTATTAAAAAAAATTTAGAGATTATTGATATACACCAAGATAGTTATGAATTAATTCATAAACGTATTTTAAATTTAATTTCAAAAGAAAATAAGTCTCTATTTTTGGGGGGAGACCATTCTATAAGCTATCATATTGGAAAAGCATTTTTTGATGTTTGTAATAATGAAGGTAAAGAAGTTTGTTTAATTGTTTTTGATGCTCATGCCGACTGCAAAAAATGTGAAGTAAACCAAGACAATTGTCCAAATAACCTTCAATGGTTAAGATCACTTATTGAGAATGGTTTTCCTGCGGAAAAAGTAATATTAATTGGGCTTAGAAGTATGAGCAGTGAAGAAAATAAGTTTTTAGAAGAAAATAAAATCTTGACATATTTAATGAAAAATATCCTTGATTTAAATGAAATCTGTGATATTGTTATGGAAATTGCAAATAAAAATGAAATTTATATTTCAATAGATATTGATGTTGTTGATAGTGTTTTTGTTCCAGGTACAGCAAGAGCTGAGACTACTGGTTTTACATCTAGACAACTTCTTTATTTTTTGCAGAGATTAAATTTAATTAAAACTTTGAGAGTTATAGATATTTGTGAGATAAATCCTAAAAAAGATATCAATAATGTTACTTCTAAATTTGGAGCAAAAATTTTGGGAGAACTTATTTGATTAAATGGTAAGAACATTTATTTCAGTTGAGATTCCTGAAAATATTAAAGAAGAAATAATTAATATTCAAAATAAACTTGTTGAATCTAAGTTATTTAGTGGAAAATTGACTGAAATTGAAAATTTACATTTAACTCTTAAATTTCTCGGAGAAATTGATAAAAATAATGTTGAAATTATTAAAGAAGAACTAAAAAACATAAAATTTGATACTTTTGAAGTTGAACTTGACAAAATTGGTGTTTTTGATAAAAATTTTATAAGGATTATTTGGATTTCTTTAAGGGGTAAAGGTTTATTTGAATTACAGAGAAAAATTGATGAAAGTTTAACTAAATTTTTTAAGAAAGAAGAGAGATTTATGGCCCATATTACAATTTCAAGACCTAAATTTGTCAATGATAAAAAAAAATTAATTGAATTTATTGAAAAAATGAATTTAAGTAAAATGAAATTTAAAGTTGATAAGTTCTTTTTTAAAAAATCAGAACTAACAAAAAAAGGGCCAAAATATAGCGACCTTATGATAATACTTAATAAATGAGGAATATAATTTAGAAAGAATTTTTTGATTTAAATATTTGTTGTTTTGTAAAATATCTTTTTTTGTTTGTTATTTTTTTATAAATGATTGTTTTATTTAATTATTTTAATGGATAACATAAAAAAGGTTGAAAGAACATATAATATTGATTCTTTTTGTGATGAACTTGTTGGTGAATTTTTAAAATCAAGAAAGGGAAAAGAATCTGATGCAGGTTTTTTGATTTATAATGCACCAACTTTATTGCTTGGAAAATTTAGAAATAGCCTTTTAGAATGTATTAATAAAAATGGAAAAGAATTTAGTGTTAATTTTTCACCGTATATAAATCCAGATAGATTACCCGAGCTTGTTGATAATGGTTTTTATGCTGTAGATATTGGTTATTTTATTAATAAAGGTTATTTTAAGATTTAAATTTAATAAAACTCTTTTGAGATTATTTTAAAAATTTCTGCTTTTTTACCAACTGATCTCTTTAATTCTTCTTCTGAAGCATTTATTACTCCTTTTATTGTCTTAAAATCTTTAAGAAGTTTTTTTGCTGTTTTTGGACCTATTCCGGGAAAACCTTCAATTATATACTGCATTTGTTCATTTATGTTTCTTACTCTTTTATTTACTTTAATACTTAACTCCTTTTCTTGTTTTTTTGAAAGAACAATTAAGAATTTGGCAGTATCTTCGTAGTTCTTTGTAAAAATTATTGGTACTTTATGCGTTAGACTTATTGATAAAAGAAAACCTCTAATAGCATTTTCGTTTATTCCTGAAAAATGTTTATTTTTGTAAAGATCACATTCATCTAATCCTTCAATAATTAAAAGTTTATTATCAAATTGTTGAAGATTTTGTATTTGAGTTATCAACCTTTTGTTTAACATAGAAGATACAAAGTCTGAAACAGTTTTTCTTTCAATTATTACATCTTTAACAATATAATCTCCCACTTGTAAACTTTTAAATTCAATTTCACATCCAAGATTGATTAATTCTGAAGGTATTAATGAATTTTTTTCATGATTATCAATTATTACTTTTAGTTTAATTTTGTTGTTTAATTCATTTGCCTCTATTTTTTCAATTTTTTTTGAAAGAATATCATAAAATGTCATTTTTTAATTTTTATTATTTTTAAACTAATTATTTAAATTCATTTAGGAATTTTTGTTTTTCTTTTTCATTTGTTTCAATAATGGACTTATCCAAGTTATCTTTTAAATTACTTGATTCTTCTTGAAAATTTATTTTTCCTTCTTTTAGATCCTCTTTTATAGAGTTTATTGCTTTATGCATTCTTTTTTCTTTTTGAAATGCAGCCCAATAATTTATTTCGTCCCTGGTTTCTTTTGTAACTAAAGTTATTAACTCTCCAGGTATAAGTCTTGCAGTACGACCTGCTCTTTGTATCTTTCTTATGGCACTAGGTACGGGTTCATAGAATATAACTGTATTTACTTCAGGAATATCTAAACCCTCTTCTCCAATAGATGTTGCACAAAGGACATTAAAATCACCTTTAGAAAAGTCATCTATTAGTTTTTGTTGTTCTTTTTGAGATAATCCTGAAAAATCTTTTGTTTTGTTTTGTTTTTTAGTTTGTCCTACAAATGTTTTTGAAGGTATGTTTAATTTATTCAAATCTTTGCAGATTTTTGTAACACTGTCTCTATATTGTGAGAAGATTATTATCTTACTATTTTTATTTTTTTTAATTCTCTGTTCAACTAATTCCATTAATTCAAATAGTTTTGGATGTTCTATATTTTGTGCAACTAATTCCTGAACTAAACTATAAGCTTTATTAAACTCTGGACTTGTCGTTAATCTTTTTACAGCTTTACTTTGATTTTTACTTGATTGTTCAAATAAACTTTTTATGTAATTATCTAATGTGTATAATGTTTGAGTTTCAATAAGTTCGATAGCATGATGAATTTTTATTGCTTGTGCACATAAAGATGCCCCATTAAATAAACTGAAATTTTTATTTCCAGATGCAAGTGAGCGCATTATTCTATTTTGGGTTTCAATTAATCCAATTTTTGTTGATGCACCAAAAAGTATTTTTCTACTTTTTAATTCATCAATTTTTTTTGAAAGTATTAATTTTAAGATATCTCTTATTTCTTTGAACTTATCCGGAAATTCAAGTTTTATTACATTAAATTGTATTTCTTGCAAATAATTTTTAACATCTTCACTTTCACGAGTTCTTATTTCAACATCTTCTATTGAAAGATTTTTGCATATTGTTTGTATTGTTTGTTTATCTGCACCAGGTGAAGCAGTTAGACCTAATATTCTTTGATTTTTTGATTCTTCAACATATTTTTTTGCTACATAAGTATAACTATAATTCTTTACACATCTATGACATTCATCTTCAATTAATAAAGATACATCAGATAAGTCATAAAGTTTATTTTTAAGGTCATTGCCAATACATTGAGGTGTTGAAAAAATAATATCTGTTTTTTGCCATAGTTTTAATCTTTCATTTGCGTTTATTTTACCTGTAAATAATTCCATCTGAGCAAATAGTTCAGGTAAATGTTTTTTAAAATAATTAAAATGCTGTTGTGCTAATGGTCTAGTTGGTGCGAGGAAAAGTATTTTTTCAAGGGGAAATTTTCCCATTCTAGTTATTACAAGCATAAGAGCTATTAATGTTTTACCAACACCTGTAGGGAGAATAACCAAACAATTTTTTTCAATACATTTTTTTAGAATTTCTTCTTGGTATTCACGGGGTTTAATGTTTTTCAAAAATTTATTTATTAATTCAGTTTCTTTTTCCATTTTTATTTATTAATTTTAAGAAGTTAATATTAATAACTTTTATACTTAAAAATATAATTATTGATTATATAAGAATAAATGAATATGCTAAAAATATTAAATTAATAATTAAAAGTATTATCCACAATGTTGGAAGACCAAACGTGATTTTGTTGCCACTACTACCTGTACTAAAGAATATCTTTGAACCATCTAGATTACTTAGAGGAATAAGACAGAATAGGGAATAATAAATATTTAACCTTGAAAATTCTGGAAAGTTTGCAATATATCCTATTACTGCTCCAATCAAATTGAAAAAAATTCCTGCAGCAGCAATTAAACCTAAGTGTATTTCAGTTATTTCTGTGAATCTATGAATCCCTTGACTTTTTGCAGATCTTGCACTAGTTGAATAAACATCAAATTCTAAAAAAGTCATAAACATAATGTACCCATAGCTTATTAATGAGACTAAGAAAGGAATTAATATTCCTACAGGTAACGGTTTATTAAATGCTGCTTCTCTTCTGAATCCGTATCGTTTAATCATCCATATTTTATGATTAATTCTTGCTCCATAAAAGTTAGCTACAATCTTTTTACCTAAAATATTTATAATAATAACAAGGGCCGCTATAAAAAAACTAAATAGTATTGATAAATAGTTGATTCCGGATTTTGAATTTGAATTGAAAATAACTATAAAAGTAAGAAGAATAATTGCAAGAAAAATAGCAAATATTTCTTTAAATAAATCTTCTGAATTTGACATATTTTTACTAATAATCAAATTTTTATAAATGTTCTGTTTTACTAAATAAAATAATAGAAAAGTATTTAAATAGGTTCTTGATTATTTGTTTATGTTAAAAATAAAAAAGATAAGTGAAGTTCTTGGAAAAAAAGTTTTTACTGATGAAGGTAATTTTTTTGGAGAAATAGAAGAAGTTAACCTCGTTAATAATAAAATAGAAAGTTGGAGAATTAGGTTAAAATCTGGATTAAATAATGTTTTTAGTGGTGCTAGAGGAGTGATTATACCCCATAATTATGTTAGGTCTATTGGTGATGTTTTTGTAATAAGCCAAACTGCTGTGCCTGCTCAGTCAAATGAAGAAATGCCAGAGTTTGCTTAAGATTAAGAGGTTAAATAATGGATAATATTTTAGCGAGTGATTTTGCAGTGTATGGTATATATCCTTTTTTGTTGGTATTTACTTTGATTTTTGCAATATTACAAAAAACGAAAATTCTTGGAGAGGATAAGAAACAAATTGATGCTTTAGTTGCTTTATCTGTTGCTTTAATAACTATATCTTTTTCTTATGCTACAGGAGTTATTTCTAAATTAATGCCTTTTTTAGCAGTTGCTGCAGTAATACTTTTAGTTTTTATGATTCTTTATGGTTTTGTTGCAAGTACATCTGACAAAGGTTTAGAGTTAAGTTCTAATATGAAAAAGTCTATTTTAGTATTATCAATTATTGGAATTATTTTTGCATTAATCTGGGCAACAGGACAATGGGATTTAGTTTATGGTTCTATATTTGAAGGAAGAGGATTTTCAAGTTTAGCCTCAAATGTTTTAATGATTTCAATTATTGGTGGTGCATTAGCAGTAGTTTTGTTTGCTGGAAAGAAAAGAAGTAGTTAATCCTAAAAATATCTCTTTCATTTCTTGTGTGATTGATTAAATGATTTTTTTAAATTAGACTTTTTAAAATCTACAAATGATAAATTTACATTTAAAAAAATTATAAAATAGTTTAATGTTGATTAATTGTTATTTATTTCTATTTAAATTAACTATAATCTAAAATGGAAAGGTATTTAAATAAAAAATTTGTTTTATATTGATGGTAAGTTCAATAGGGGTGATATTACAACAGTGGGCAGATATGGATATTTTTTATTATGTTATTCCATTCTTATTAATTTTTGCACTTGTTTTTGCAATATTACAAAAAGTTAAGATTATGGGTGGTGATGAGGAAGATAACAGAAGAATTAGTGCAGTTATAGCTATTTCAGTTGCTTTATTATCTTTACAATTTGATCAAGTTTCTATATTTTTTGCAATACTATTTCCTAAACTTGGTGTTGGTTTAGCTGTTTTACTTACAGTAATAATTATTCTAGGGGTTTTTATTGATTACCGAAAATCTCAAGGAGCATATTACATTTTTTTAATAATTGGAGGTGTTGTTGGTGCAGTTATTTTATTAAGTACTTTATCTGATTATAGTTGGTATACTGGAAGTTTTTTTCAAGATAATATGTCTGCAATTGTTGCAGGTATAATCCTTATTATTTTTGTTGGTGCAGTAATAACTTCTGGAAAAAAGGATAGAGGACAACCAAGTCTTTTCTTTTCTCCAGTTCCACCAAAGACAACAAGTTAAAATGGCAATATTAGATTTTTCATGGCTTTCGTATTATATGGCAATATTTGGTTTTTTGTTTGTATTTACAGTTATGTATGCAATACTTACTAAAACAAAAATATTGGGGGAAAATGCTTTTTCAAATGCACTTGTTTCTTTTGTTATTGCAATAATTTTTATTACTTTTTCACCTGGTGTTGAATATATTGGAACATTTATGCCTTGGTTTTCTATACTTGTTATCTGTGTTTTTTGTGTATTGGTTATTATTGGTTTTTCACAAAAAGAGATGGACAAATTTATGAAACCTTGGTTTGCTTGGGTTGGCATAATTATCTTAATTTTTATTTTTGTTTTATCTGCAATAAAAGTATTTAATCCAATATTGGGTCCATATTTACCTGGAGGAGATAAAGCAATGGGATTTTTTTATTCTGAAAAATTTTTAGGTGGTGCTATTTTATTAATTATTGCTGCTGCAGCTGCATGGGTTTTAACTAAAAAGAGATAAGTTATTTTTTCTTTTTGTGACTTTTTGAAGAATAACTCTTTTTACTGTTATAATATCTTGGATAAGAACTTTTTTGTTTAGTTAATTCTGTATCTCTTATAGTATCTATCATAGGATTAATAACTTTGCTAAAGCTGGATTGCATATCTTGCATTTCTGTTTTAATATCTTGAAGATTTTGAGTTTGTTCAAATGATTTTCTTATTAATGAACTTTGTAACTGATCAATTATTGATTCTATTTTATGGAGCCGTTCATCTATTTTATCAACTTTTGATTTTAATAATTCTTTAACTTCAGTAATATTCTTTATTTCTGAGTTTGTTTTTGTTAATTTTTCTTCAATTAATTGATTAGTTATTTCACTAATTGTTTCTGTACTCAATCCGTAATTTTCTTCGGGAATATAGTCTCCCTCATTAATTTCTTCATTATATTCTTCACTTTCAGGTTCAGGAACATATTCTTCACTTTCAGGTTCAGGAACATATTCTTCAGCATATTCTTCTGAGTACCCACCTATATCTGGTTCTTGATAATTATAATCTTGATTAGGTGTTATTTCATCATTAGAATATTGTGTAGGATATTGATTACTGTATTGTTGGTCATAAGGGTTGTTATATAAAGAAGATATCGGCATTCCTGTTTGAGGATCAATCATTTGAGTGTTAAGGGGCATTCCTGTTTGTGGATCAATAGGCATTCCTGTTTGTGGATCAATAGGCATTCCTGTTTGTGGATCAATCATCTGATTTTGTTGTGTAGTGTATTCTGGTTGGTTATCTTGACTTTGATCATTCATAACCATCATAGAAGGTTCCATACCTTTTTGACTATTTCCATAAACATCTTGTTGCATACTTGTTGTTACTGCATCCTTTATTTTTAATTGAGCCATAGAATCATTAATCTCTTTTGAGCTAATTCCTTTTGTTTGAAGACTTTTTATTATATCACTTTCATTATATCCCATTTGCTGCATTTGTTTAATTGTATCTGTTAAAGCCATTATATTTTACCTCTCCAAAATTCATGTTGATTTTCTTGATTTGAAAAATTTTTTTCATTATTTTCAGTATTTTTGTGTTTATTTAGTTTTTCATTTATTATCTTTTCAATATCTTCAATTCTTACATATTTTAGTGGTTCAAACATTCTGAATTGTCTTGATAAAATAGCTATTTCTTCACGACGGGCACTTTTTCCGACTTCTTCTGAAATGACTTGAATAGAACTTTTCAATCTTTGAACATCTGTTTTTAAATCATTAATTATTTTTTTTAATTCTATTATTTCATTAACATTTTTTTCTTGTAAATCAATTAAGTTTTGTCCAATTAATAAAATTCTTTCACGATTTAATTTTTGATTCTCTTCAAGGTCCCTTATTTTTAATCCCAATTCATAAGAAACTGATTCTTGTTGAGAAGTTTTTTCTTGTTCGACTATCTTTGCCATCTTTTTATTTAAAATACATAGTTAAATAGGTTTAAAATTGTTGTGGCAATAATTTTATGTGCTTTATAGAAGAGGATTTGTTGAAAGTTTTTATTTTTTGCATTATCAAAAAATAGCAAGATATATATATTTCTTTTAAAAATTATATCTTCTTGCGAAGAAGACATTTAAAATATATTTAAAAAAGAGTGAAAGGAGGTTGTTAAAATAATTTAATTATGGTAAAAAATAATTTAGGTGTTCTACAAACAAAACAATTAGCTGTTCTTTTTGGTGCTGTTCTTATTGTTGGTTTAGTTGCTGGGGTTATTGGTAGTAGTGTTGGAAATGCATTAACTGGAAAAGTAACACTTTCTAATAATGCTGCTGGAACAGGAACATATAGAATTAGACCAGAGGGAACAAATGCAGATACTTGGCTACCTTATAGTGATGGAAATGTTTATTTGACTAGTAATGGAGCAAAGTCTGGTGCAGGATTTGTTTTAAGAAAATGGCTTAGTGGAAGTACTTTTCAGAATTTAATGACTATTGATAAGAATGGAAATATGGTTGTTAATGGAAATTTGAATGCTGATAATGTGTATTCTAAGTCAGAAGTTAATATGTTTGTTAATAAAGTATTAAAGTATGATATCTTAAAGATTGAATCGGCATCTACAAGACTTACTCCTGGTAGAAGATTAACAGACGTGCGGACTACTTTTTTGTCAAGAATTGATTTAAAGAATTCTTTAGCTCGGGGAGTTTTTACAACTAATAAAAGTCAAGATTATATGTATGATCAAGAAATTAAGATTGGGCCTTTAGAATTTAATCAATTCACAGATCATGACTATCAAAATAATAAATCTACACTGGGAATTAAGATACTTCCAAATACTAATTTAATGAACTATACTCTGCGATTTGCGATACTGGCTCAGTCTTCGGTTGATGCTTCTGGAAATTTGGTGGATTTTATTGGAAAGAATATAAAGCTTTTTGGTAAAAACTATAAAATTTCAGAATTTAAAAAATCTCCTGCTTCATTGACTTTGATTGATGAACAATCAAATGTTTTAAAGATCGATAATAATGGAATTGTGAAATTAAATGAAGGGCTAATAAATGAATTAGTTGGTTATGTTTATTTAACACAAGAAAGTACAGGTGTTAAATGGGATAAACTTGAATTAAGATGGCAGGCTGAGGATAAAAAGTTCTTAGTTCCAGGAAAAGAGTTAACTATGCCTGGATTTGAAACAGTGAAGTATTCAATGCAAGATAATACATATGATTCTGATGGAACATATGGAAATGTTTATGTTGTAGGCATGTATAAATAATTTTATTTTATTTCATTTCTTTTTCTTTTCTTTTTTTATTTTATTAGCATAATGTTTATAATTGACTTTGTGCTTTGTTTTTCATATTAAAAGAGATATTAGTTTAATTAAAGAGGTATTTAATAAATGATATTTGATAAAGGAACAGCGATTTATGCATATGAAGTAAGAAATGAATCGGGGCAAAATGTTGCATATGTAAATTATATGGGAGCACCTTATATCCCTTATATTGCTTCTTCACCTGAAGTAATGGGAAGAACAGTTGACATGCTTATTGAATCTCCAAATGTTTCAAGAATTGTTTTTGTTCAACAAAGAAATTACAGTTATGATCTTAAATGTGTTGCTTTATTAACTGAACTTGCTTATATTTATAATTATCTAATTAAAAAAGAAAAAATTCTTTTAACTGAAAAACTTGGAACAGATAAAATTTTAGTTGCTCAAAGATATGATTTTTTGAATACTTTTCTTCAGACTTTAAAAACAGATCCTTTTGCAGCATATCAAAAAGTTAAGGTTTCTCTTTTAGAGGAAAAAGTTATATCTACTAAAAATAAAGATTATAAAGAAATTATTTATAGGCTACTTCTTGAAAAGATTGTTTTAATGCTTGAGGAAAGTAAGTTAATTAAAAATATTCTTGATTTAAATAAAGAAGGTAGTAATAAGGGTAGAGAAGTTTATTCTAAGATTTTTGTTCCAGAAGTTATTCCAAATTTTGCTTTTGCAAGACTTGTTTCTTCATTACCTGAAGATTCTAAGATAATATCTCAATATGAAATTGGTGATGGTGATGATAAAAGTATAGTTACAATTTTAAAAAAAATAAACGAGTTAAAATATTTTTATCATTTAATGCCTCCAGAGTATTTTTTGAATGAAGATCATCAAATGTTATTAAATTTGGCAAGAAATGTTCTTTTAGAACATCAACCAAGGGCAGAAGAGTTTGTTGATCCATCTAGAACAAGACAGATTTTTTTTAATGTTGCAAGAGATTTATTAAGAGAACTTTCTGAAAGTAAAAAAATAGAAATTTCTTATCCTGAATTAAATAAATTAGCTAAGGTTTTAGTTAGACATACAATTGGTTTTGGATTACTTGAAGTTTTACTTCAAGATAATAAACTACAAGATATTGTTTTAAATGCTCCAATCAGTTTAAATCCTATTTATTTAAGACATGAAAAATATGATGAATGTGTTACTAACATTATGTTGAGTCAGGAAGATGCAGATTCTTGGGCTGCTAAGTTTAGAATGGTTTCTGGTAGACCTTTGGATGAAGCAAATCCTATACTTGATACAGACCTTTTAGTTGATAATATTAGAGCAAGAATTGCAGTTGTTCAAAGACCTTTATCTTTACATGGAATTTCTTATGCTGTTAGAAGACATAGAGACTATCCTTGGACATTACCTTTGTTTATACATAATAAAATGATTAATTCATTTGGGGCTGGTTTGATGAGTTTTTTAATTGATGGTTCAAGAACTCTTTTAATTGCAGGAACAAGAAGTAGTGGAAAAACTTCTCTTTTAGGAAGTTTGATGCTCGAAATAAAACCAAAATATAGAATGATTTTAGTTGAAGATACTCCTGAGTTACCTTTTGAATATTTGAGAAAATTAGGATATGATATATTAAGTATGAAAGTTAGATCATCACTCACAGAAACTTCTAATGAACTTTCTGCTGAAGAAGGAATTAGAACAAGTTTGAGACTTGGAGATAGTTCATTAATAGTTGGGGAAATTAGAAGTAATGAAGCTAAAGCACTTTATGAGGCAATGAGGGTTGGAGCTCTTGCAAATGTTGTTGCTGGAACTGTTCATGGTAGTTCACCTTACTCAGTATTTGATAGAATTGTAAATGATCTTAATGTACCTGTTACAAGTTTTAAGGCAACTGATTTGATCTTAGTTGCAAACCCAGTAAAAACACCAGATGGAATGCATTCTTATAAAAGAGTTATACAATTAACTGAAGTAAGAAAACATTGGACTAAGGATCCTTTAGAAGAGGGAGGATTTATTGATTTAATGAGATACAATGTTGAAAAAGATGAGCTTGAGCCAACTGATGAATTAATGAATGGAGATTCTGAAGTTATTAAAACAATTGCAGCTTCAGTTAAAGGATGGGTTGGAAATTGGGATGCAGTTTATGATAATATTTTATTAAGAGGAAAAATAAAACAAGAGATTGTAAATATTTCTGAAAAATTAAAAAGACCTGAGTTAATGGAAGCTAAATTTTGTGCAATTGCAAACAATGTTTTTCATGAAGTTTCAGATGAGATAGCCAATGAAATCGGAATTCCTCATTCTGAAAGAGTTTTCCCGCTTTGGGTAAAGAGAATTGACGAAGAGATACGAAAATTTGAAAAATAATTTTTGTAAGCCTCAAATTAGAAGACAATTAATTTGAGTGATAAAAAGATTTATATAGTTATTATATATTTAGTTATATATTAATTATATAATATGGTAGAACAATCAACAATAATACTTGATAAGAAGGTAATTGAATTGCTTAAACTTGCGAAAGATAATCCTAGACAGACTTATAACGAACTTCTTGAAAGAATGGCTAAACTTTTTATTCAGATTAAAGAAAGAAATCAGTATGACGAATTTTTACATAAAATTCAACAACCAAAGATGAAAGAACTTTGGGATAATAAAGAGGATGAAGTTTGGGAAAATGTATGATTTTGGTGATGTTTTACTAGCTGAGGTTCAGTATACTGATACTTTTGAAGTTAAAACTCGACCAGTTTTAGTTCTTTTTGAAGAATTTGGTAACATTGTTGTTGCAGGAATTACTAGTAATCTGAAGATGAAAGGAATACAGTTAACTAAAAAAGATGGAGCTGTAAGGGAAAGTGTTGTTAAATTGAATTATATTTTTACAATTTCTGAAAAAATGATTAAAAAACAAATTTTTACAATTTCTGAAAATAAGAAAAGACAAATTAAATATGAATTTATTAAGAAGTTTGAGAAGTAAATTTAATCTTCTAAAGAGAGAATCTTGATTTAAAAAAAGCAAGTTTAATTGTAATTATCATAAAAATTACGGCAATTATTGTGCTAATAATTCAAGCAATTATTCCAATTGTCTTTTTGATATTCTTTTATCTTAAACAATTTTTATTATAAAATTAAATTCGAAAGATATATATAATTTCTTTAAAGAGTTATATCTTCGTGTTTGAAGATATTTAAAAAATATTTAAAAAAGAGTGAAAGGAGGTTGTTAAAATAATTTAATTATGGCAAAAAAAGCAAATATTAGTAAAACTAATAATTCTTTAAATAAGACTCGGTGGTTTGTAGTTATAATTGCTGTTGTAGTGTTATTTTTTATAGCAACTACTCTGATTGTAGAAAAAAGTGTAACTGGTAATGCTATTAAGTCAACTTGTCGAGATTCAGATTATGTATTTAATTATTATACTTTTGGATCTGTGAAATTATGTAGCTGGGGAATTTTTTGTACTAATTATCCTGATAAATGTTTAAGTTCTACTCAGTTAAAAGAATTTTCTTGTAGCGGTTCATCGCTTGTTAGTCAAACACACAACTGCCCAGGTTATTGTCAGTCTGGAAAATGTGTTAACGTTTTAAAAACATGCAAAGGGACAAATAAAAACTGTGCAAAATATACTACTCAGTATACTTGTATACATGATTCAGGAAAATGTGATGTAGATTATCTTCGTTCTCCAGTATATATTCATCCCACTGAAAAAGCTAAATGTACTCAAAAGACATGGGATACCCTTTGTAGGCAAACACTGTATAACTCTTATGATTATACAATAACCACACCTCTTTTTGGTATCCCAACACCTTGTGCTTGGACATCATATGGCTGTACTTGGAGTTAATTTCTTTTTTCATTAAGTTTATTAATTCTTTTTCTTTTCTTTTTTTATTATTTTATTAAAATGGTTGAAGTAGAAATTGTTCATTTTTTCAATGAGCTTGGAAGGGGAACTATTATAGATAATATTAGTTGGTTAATTAGTTATATTCCTTTTTTAGTTGTTTTAGTTGTAATTCTTGGAGCAATTATTATTGGTTTGGATCAGAAAAATTGGAAAACTGTTATTTTTGCACTAGTTGTTGCACTTATTTTGCATTTTATTGTAAGTGAATTTATTTTTAAATATGCTGTTACAAGTGTTATTGGTGTTAGAGATAGACCTTATGTTGATAATCCGGGAATAAATGTTATTGGAGAAAAATTTTCAGATAGCTCTTTTCCTTCAAGTCATATTGCTGCTGTAACTGCAATTTTGTTTGTAGTTGTATGGTTTTATGGTTGGGCAATTATTCCAGCAATTATTTTTGGGATGATCATGGCTTTTTCAAGGATGCATAATGGAATGCATTATCCATCTGATTTATTATTTGGATTTTTTTTAGGAATTTTTTATGGTTTGGTAGGAATTTATTTTAGTCAAAATTTTGGTGATCAGATTTTTAAGATGTGATATTCTTCAGATTATTATAAAAACTTTTATTTGTAAAGGTTTATTAATTTATTTTTATTGAGTATACTATTAATTTAGGTTAATTTAAGAGGTGAAATGGTTAATGTAGATGAAATTTTAAAAAAGTATGGTGGAAAAATTTCTCAAGAAATTGAATCTGATGCAAAAGTTGGAGATATTAGTAGAGAATATATTACTTTTAAGAATGATATGATGCCTGCTTTGTCAAAATTTGAGAAATTTTGTAAAAATTTTGGTAGTTTATTTAACATAAAACTAGCTAAAAAAGATGAAGAAAAATTACAGAAAAATTTAGACATAGCTCATCTTGATATAACACCTAGTAATGTTGTTGTTTTTTCTTTTTTTGCTGCATTTATTCTTTTTTTTACAGGACTTTTACTTTTTGTAACTTTTTTTTATTATTTACAAGCAGGAGATATTCTTGTTTATTCTACAGGTCCAGCTGGATTGTTTTTAATACTAACTCTTATTGCTGCAGGATTTATTTTTTATTATATTTATTCAACACCTGAAAGATTAGCTAAAACTTGGAGGTTAAAAGCAAGTGCACAGATGGTTCCTTGTATTTTGTATATTGTTTTGTATATGAAACACACCTCAAATCTTGAAAGAGCAATTGTTTTTGCTTCAAAACATGTTCATTATCCATTAGGTTTAGATCTTAAAAAGATTTTTTGGGATGTTGAAACTGGAAGGTATAGTACTATAAAGGAAAGTTTAGATAATTATCTAAAATTATGGGAATCTGAAGCATTAGAGTTTGTTGAAGCTGTTCATTTGATTGAGTCTAGTTTGTATGAACCTTCTGAATCAAGAAGAATTCAAATTTTAGAAAAATCATTACAAACAATACTTGATGGAGTTTATGAAAAAATGCTTGTTTTTTCAAGAGAAATTAGAAGTCCTTTAACAAATTTATATATGTTAGGAGTTGTTTTGCCTACTTTAGGATTAGCACTTTTACCTCTTGCATCTGCAATGCTTGGTGGTACATTGAAGGCATATCATATTTTTGTTTTGTTTAATCTTATTGTTCCTTTCGGTGTTTTTTATTTAACAACTCAAATAATGTTAAAGAGACCGGGAGGTTATGGAGATACAGAAATTTTAGAGATGAATCCAGATTATTCTACTTATATAAGCAAGAAACCTTATTTAATCTCAAGTTTTATTGCTTTTCCTTTAATTTTAATAGGTCTTCTTCCAATATTTTTTCAGTGGACTTGGTTTTTAGATATTTTTGGATTGCCTTTGGGATTTGATATTGATCTTGGTACATTGGGAATTCCTTTTTTAGAAGGAATTAAGTTTTTTGGTTATGAAATTTTGGATAATCGGATAATTGGACCTTTTGGATTAGGTTCATTAATTTTAAGTTTATTTATTCCTTTGGGTATTTCATTATTTTTTTCTATTGCATTTAAGCTTAGAACTAAAGAGTTAATTAAGTCTAAGGATTATGCAAAACAACTTGAGGGAGAGTTTGTTAACTCTTTATTTCAATTAGGAAATCGTTTAGGTGATGGTTTACCTGCTGAAGTTGCTTTCGCAAGAGTTGCTGATTCAACAAGAGGACAAAGAACTGAAAACTTTTTTAAGAAAGTAAATATGAATATACAACAAGCTGGAATGTCTTTGGAAGCTGCTATTTTTGATAAGAGGAGAGGCGCAATATTATCTTATCCCTCTGCTTTAATTGCAACAAGTATGCGACTTCTTCTTGAATCTGTAAAAAAAGGACTTCAGATTGCTGCACAAAGTTTAATGAGTATTTCAGATTATATTAAGAATATACAAAAAGTTACACAAAGACTTAGTGATTTGCTTGCAGAAGTTGTTTCAGATATGAAGAGTAATATGGTATTTTTAGCACCATTACTTTCTGGTGTTGTTGTAGGTTTAACAGGCATGATTGCACTTATTTTACTTAAACTTTCTTCATTATTAAGTATTGGTTCTACTAATGATTTGGGTGGTGTTGATATAGCTACTATAATGAATATATTTGATATAAAAGAGATGATTCCACCATATTATATGCAGATTTCTGTTGGAATTTATATTGTACAAATAGTTTTTATTTTAAGTTCTGTTTTAACAATAATTGATTCGGGTGATGATAAACTTAAGAAAACTAATGATACTGGAAAAAATTTATCTAGAGGTTTGACAGTTTATTTCATTATTGCTTTATTAGCTGTATTATTACTATCAATTTTAGCATCAGTAGCTCTTGGAAATTTGACTATTTAATCTTTTTAGAATATAAAATTGTTTATCTTATAACTTATAGTCTTAATTTTTTTGATTTCTTTATTTTGTAAAGGTTTATTAATTTATTTTTCATATATTTATTATATTATTTAAAATGATTAATAAAAAAGGGATTGAACTTCAAATGCTTGGATGGATACTTTTAGCAGTTGCTGTTCTTGTTCTTTCAATCTTCATTATTATTTATTTGTCTAAAAGTCAGATTGATGCATTATCTTTTTTTCAAAGAATATTTGATTTTAGGAGAAATTAAATGAAAAAATTCAAAATTAATTTTAAAAAAGGAAGTGATAATTTAACAATAACTAAATTGATCACAATTACTCTTGTACTGCTCGTGGTTATAGCAGTTATTTTTTTTCTTTTTAATCAGGGTTATTTAGATGATATAATTAATTTACCTGGATTTCATGTAAATACGACTGTAGAAAATGTTGATTTAAGAGAGTGTCCAGTGATTATTGGAAGACTTGTAGATAATCAAATAATTTTTTGTGGAGTTGATTATTGGGAGAAAAAAGGTTCGGATGGGGTAACTGTTGGATGTGATTCTAATAGCGAAAATGTTTACAAATTGAGAGATTATAATGGAAAAACAATGCTTGAATTTGCTAGAAATTTTGAGTTAATTGAAACTCCATTGTATGTTGATTTTAAAGATCAAAAAATAAAAGTTGGAGAAAATTCAATAGGTACCCTTGTTATTGATAGTTTTGATCTTGATCAAAATGTTTTAGATGGTTCCGGAGATAGTTATACGGAACTCACTAAACTTTTTAATGGTGCTGCTTATTCAAAAAAAGAAGATCCTAGATATTATCTTGATAATTTAAACAATGCTTTTTTGTTTGGAAATAGTTATATTTGCAGAAAAGATAAATTGAACTATTTACCTTACCTTAATGATATATTATCAATTAATACAAATGAAAATGTTTTGTATTATAATCTGCTTGAATTTTTTAATCCAAAAGAAACGGATAAAATTTATTTATTTTTAGACAAGAATTTAAATGAAATGTCTAAGAGTTTTATTGATAGATCTTTTAATATTGTTTATTTAGAAGATTTAAGTTTAGATGAAATTAGTAATCTTAAAGGAGATTATACAGATTATATTATTAATCAAATTAAAACTGTTGATGGTGAATCGTTAGCTACAAATAATAATGGAATAAAAAAACAAGCCTTTAATTTTCATAAAAATCATATTTCTGACTTTATTAATGATAAGTCTCAATTAGGTTGGAATAGTAATGGAAATAATTTAGATCAAATAGAAACTTCTGAGTTTAATGATAAAGTTTATATTAGGTTAGGATATTATAACCGAAGGGAATTGATTCATCCTACAACTTGGTTTAATTCGAATGAAATAGTTTATGCAACTCCTTGGATAAGGGCAGAGTATTTTTTGATTAAAGGAAAAGAAGCATTTTTTAATTTAAGACAAAAAAATAATTTAGGTATTTGTTTTGAATTTTGTCAGCTTATAGAAGAAGTTCAATAAAATGAATAATAAAAAAGGAATGTGGTTAGCAAAGAATTTTCTGGATGTTGTAATTGCAATACTTTGTATTATAATTCTTCTTTTTTTAACTGTTAAACTCGGATTATATTTTATTAATAAAAATGAATTGGAAACAGCTAAATTACAATTACAATCGATTATTGATGTTATGACAAAAGATTTTAATGAAAGTATGGAAAAAGAATATATTTTTATTAACCCTCAAAATTGGATTTTTTTAAGTTCAGAATTTGGTAGTATTTGTAATTCTAAATTTTGTTTATGTATGTGTAACAGTTTTGATTGTAAAGATTTGTTTGTTTGTGAACCCACTGACAAATTTGTTTTTATTAAGAACAACAACAAACCTCGAAGATTTTTGTATTTAAATCAAATTCCTATTTCTGTTAAAGTGAGGTTTGTTGATAAAAGAGTTTATCCTGCAAATGCTGAAAAAAATATAATTCAGATCAATAACCGAGAGTTAACAACTGGAATTTCCCCAATATTCTTTATTTTTGATGATTCAAGTGGTGTTTGGAAATGGAATGATGAACCAAGTAAGGAAATCAATAGTTGGAAAACTCTGGATAATTCAGAAGATTTATTTAATATTAATAAAAATCTTTTAGAATTGTTGAATGTTCAGGCAGATAACAAACAAACAACCTTTTTTTCAGAAAAAGGTTTTAAAGAATCAAAAGGAGTTTTTATTGTTGAGGCAAATATTGATGAAAATACTTATAAATCTAATAAAGAACTTAGTGATTGGAGTCAAGAAATGAGGCAACTTGATCCTTATGGTAATATTTAGCTTATAATGAAATCAAAAAAAGGACAGGAATCAAAATTATCTCCCTTAGTAAAACTTATAATCACCATTATATTTTTTATGATAGCTTTAGGAGTTATATACAAATTAATTGAATATTCTACTGGTTAATATCTCGGACATAAAATGAAAAAAGATAAAAAAAGAAAAAATGAAAAAAAAGGAGAAATGACAACAGGAGTTATTATTTCTATAATAATATTAGTCATTAGTTTTTTTATTATTCTTTCTGGTTTTATGTCTATTGATTGGACAGGGAATATTAATAAAGAAACTTGTCATAAATCAGTTATTTTAAGGGCATCATTACCAAGTATTGATTCTTTTGGAAAAAAAATAGTTGAAACTCCTCTTGATTGTAAAACTGAAAAAATATGTATTACAACAAATAAATTATTTAAAGGAGATTGTGAAGATGATTTTGGAAATAAAGATTATACAACTATAAGAATTATTTCGGATTCTAAAAGTGGAAAACAACAAGAAGAGATCAAACAAATTCTTGCAAATGCAATGTATGAATGTTGGTCTATGATGGGTGAAGGAAAAATTTCTGTTTTTTCTAAATCAAATGATTGGAATATTGGAACTAATGATAATAAAAAGTGTAGTATATGTACTAGAATTGCATTCGACAAATCACTAAAAGAAACAAAAGAGGGAATACCTACAGATATAAAGATTAATGGTTTTTTTAATTATTTACTTAAAACTAAAATTCCTGAAAAACAAATAACTTACTGGCAGTATTTAACAAATAGTTATGAAACTCCAAGTTATTTACCTGAATTTGTTCAAAATGATTCTCTTACCCTTAATCAAAAAATGATTGTCTTTTCAGAAATGCAACATTCTGCTTTGATTAATATGTTAGATACTAGTAGTTCTGTAACTTCAGCATTAGCTGGAGGTAAAATAGGATTAGGGTTAGGCTCTTTAGTACCCTTTCCCCCAGGTATGTCGATTATTGGAGGAATTGCTGGAGCAGGAATAGGTTATTTTTCATACAATTTAATTAGAGATAATATAAAAATTGATGGTTTGGATTTAGATGCTGTAGAAGGTCGTAGTATTCAATCAGTAAGTATTAGAGATTATGATTCAGAAAATCTTGCAGCATTAAATTGTAAATCTTTTGAAAATAAGGTCTAATAAAATGATTAAGTTGAGATGTATAAAAAATAAAAAAGCAACTGACGACTTTCTTAATGAGACAGTTATATTTATTCTTCTTAATATAGCATTTTTCGCAATTATGTTACTTATTGCTTTTAGGGCAGGTTCGGATGTTGCTTCATATGAACAAAAATATGCTAAAAAAATTTCTTTAATTATTGACTCTTCTATGCCTGGGACTGTATTTTCTATTAATATTGATGAGTTAGTTAATATAATGACAAAAAATGGAAGAGCGATTGACGATGTTTTTAAAATAGGCAATAATAAAGTTACTGTTAAGTTAACTGATGGTAAAGGATATAGTTTTCCATATTTTAGTGATTATGATGTTAATGTAGCTCTTCATTTTGAAAGAAATACAAGATATGTTGATTTTTATGTAAATTAATATTATTTAAAGTTTTAATAAAAAAAGTTTTTAAAAATGATAAAGAATAAAAAAGCAATGGGCGAAAAAATTTTAAGTATTTGGATGTTTTTTATTTGGTTTTTTATAGCTGCAGTAATTGGAGCAAGTCTTTTAATTTTTGCTTCAGGAAATACAGATGTTCGTGAGTTTCAAGCAAGTATAATGAAAAATAGGATTTTAGATTGTTTAAATCAAAATCTTGCAATAAGTACTGATTTCTCTTTTGATATATATAATGAGTGTAGATTTAATAAAGATATTATTGAAAAAAATCTTTATTTTAAGGTCACTATAAAAAATTTTGATACAGGAGAAGTAGTTAAAGTAATTACTGGGGGAAACAAAGATTTTGCAACTTATTGTGATTTAAAATATATTAATCAAATAGAAAATCAAAAAATTGAAGCAGATAATTTTCCTAAGTGTTTTTTTAGTGAAAGTTTATCTTATGATTCCGATTTCGGAAGATATAAAATAGAAGTTATTACTGCTTCAAACAATATTGGGGGAAGAATATGATGATTAAAAATAGTTTTAAGAATGGAGCAATAGGAACAACAATGGTCTGGATTTTTGCATTATTTGCTATATTATTAATTCTTTTAGCTTATCTTTTAGGAGTTTCCTCTTTGGCTGTTCAGGGAAAATCTTCAGAATACTTTGATAAAATAAATAATTTTTTTTCAGCTTCTAAAACAGTTTCTAAAACTTTTTTTACTAAGGAAGAAACAGATAATTTAATCTCTTTTGTTGATTCAGAAGTTGATTCTAATGATGAACAAAAAATTAGAAAACTGTTATTTGATAGTTATGATATTTTTTATGAAAAAAGAGATATTGAATCAGTTATATTTGATAATAATTTTGATATTTGGGAAAAAGTTTATTTAAATACTGAAAATTATTTTGATAATGTTTATGATGAATGTTATTTTTTATGTTTTTATTTTATTTCTAATGATGAAATTTTCCAGATAAAAAATATTGCTAGTAAGAATTGTGATATCTATTTAAGTAATCTTGGTAGCGAATTAATTGTAAAAAACAATTATCAAAATTGGTGTAATGATTTTAATAAAGACATAACTAAATCATCATTTTCTAAGTATAGTCAGTTATGGTTGTTAAATACTGATACTAATAAAGAAGTAATTAAGATTAATTTATTTGTTGGAGGTTCGAATAAAAATGATTAATAGAATAAATAAAAAAGGTGGAGCTGGGATTGCTATAACTTTGTTTGTTCTTGCTACTTTTGTTTTATGTTTTATTGCTCTTTTTAATTTTAATATAAAGAAAGTAAAATATACAGAAGGAGTTTATACTTCTGAATATATGGAAAATATACTTTCAAAAAAAAGTCTTTTAAATTTTTACATTCAAGATATTATAGATAAATCAACAAAATCAGGAAAGACTCAAGTTTCTGATCTTATTCTAGAAATATTAAAAAATATTGAGTTTTATAGAAGTAATGATGGTAGTTATTTAATTCCTGAACTTGCAGGTATTGCCGAACAGATTAATAGTCAAACAGTAAGTATTACTGATGGGAATCTTAGGGTTGTATTAGTTATAAACATTGCACAAAATATAAGGACTGAGGAGGGTGAAGATATTTTGCAATATGATTATAAATACTTAAGAGACTTTGAGTCTAAATTAATTGTTTCTTAAGATTTAATAGTTAAGAAAAACATTTATAAACTAGTTTGTTTTATCTTAATTATAAAAAGAGTTATAAAATGAATAAAAAAGGTGCAGATATGACTATTGGAACTATTGTTGTTATAGTTCTTGCTGTACTTGTTTTAGTGTTTTTGGTTTTTGGTTTTTCACAAGGTTGGGGAAATTTAGCAGATAAAATATTTAATTTTGGTGGAAAACCAAATGTTGATACAATAGTAAGTGCTTGCAGTGTTGCTTGTTCAACAAATTCTCAATATGATTATTGTTCTCATAAAAGAAAATTAGTTCTTGAAGATAAGACTAAATATCAAGATGTAACCTGTATACAATTAGAGCAAGGTGTTGCTGCAAAAGATTCTGATTTATGCATGTGGGGTTCAAAACAAGTAGATGCTAATATTTTTTCGTCATTAAAAGATGATTGTAAGGGTAATCTTATTTGGGATTCTGAAACAAGTAGTTGTAAAGTTGGAGATAAAATTATCTCTTTTTCTGATGGAACTTATATTGAAATAGCCGATGATTGTAAAGGATCTTTAGTTTTTACACCAAAATCACCAGCTATTCCTAAGATACTTAAAGAAGCTTGTACAAGTATTGCTTGTTAATCTTTTTATATCTTATTGTAAAAACTTTAAATAAGGAGTTTAATTTATTATTTTATGGGAGATGATTATTGTTGCGGAGATAGAAGAAAAACAAAGAATGATCTTCGTAAAAAGAGGAAAGTTAGAGTATATAAAAAAGGTGGACAGAATAGAACAAATTAATTTTTTTGATTATTATTTACTTCTTTTTATGTATTGTACTTAAAATTGTTAGAAGAATACTTATTATTACTGGACCAATTATAAAGCCCATTAATCCGAACAAGTTAATACCTCCAAGAACTCCTAAAAGCATAATTACTGGGTGGATTTTTGTTTTATTTCCAAGTATCTTCATCTTTAAGAAAAAATCGATACCAAAGCTAATAATTATCCCAATAATAAAAACTCCAGCTGCTTTTGTATAGTCTTTTATTGCAATTTCATAAAGTGTTATAGGAACCCAAATCAATCCTGGGCCTAAAAGAGGGATAAATGCAAGCAGACCTATTAAAATACCAAGCACTAAATAGAAATTTAAACCTAGAAAGTAGAAGCAGATTATAGCAAATATTGCTTCTACTATTGCTACAATTAATGTTCCGTAGACTATTTCTCTAATTATTTTTTCTGAATCAGCAACTAATTTCTTTTTATTTTCAAAAGGCATAATTTCAATTAATTTTGACTCTATTTTTTTCCAATCAATGAGCAAGTAGTATGTTGTAAATATTATTATTAACATATTTATTACTAGTGCAGGCACTTGAGTTATTGTTGAGTAAATAAGAGTCATAAGTGTTTGACTTATTTTTTGTGTGACTTCGTTTAGTGAATTAGCTATATTTTCATAATATGGAAAACTAGAAAATATAGCTAGTGCTTTTTCCCAACTGAATTCAGATATAAAACCTGAAAATTGAAAGATTAATGAAGTTGAAATTGCAGTAATTATTGCAATAATTAATAAAGCTGCTAAAATAACAGTTATTAATGAAGCAAGTCTTCTGTTTATTTTTTTTGAAAGAAAATCAGTTATTGGTTTTAAAACATAGGCTAAAATAAATGCACTAATAAATGCAACCAAAAAATCTTTTAAGATAAAATAGGTCACTACAACTATTACTGCAAGAACTGCCCAGAATAAATATTCTTTTTTTAAAATATTCTCTTTTTTCATAATATAATAAATAAGTAGTTATTTATTGTTAATACTAAACTAAAAACATTAATAAAGCTTTTTGTCTTTTTATTAAGATGATTGAATTAGTTATTACTATGTTTTTGATTGTTTTATTTTGGATTATATTTGCAGTTATTCAAGATCTTAAATATCGAGAAATTGCAAATTGGTTAAACTTTAGTCTAGCTATTTTTCTTCTTGCATTTAGATTTTTTTATTCAGTTTTTTCAGATAATTATAATATTTTCTTATTTGGAATTATTGGCCTGGTGATATTTACTATTTTAGGGCATTTATTATATTATGCTAGATTTTTTGCAGGAGGAGATGCTAAATTGTTTATTTCATTAGGAGCTTTTTTACCATTTACACTAAGCTGGTACACTAATTTTCTGATTTGCATGGTTTTTTTGTTTGGTTTGTTTTTTTTAGGGGGAATATATAGCATGATTTACAGCGGTTTTTTAGCATATTCTAAAAAAAATGATTTTGTTAGCGAGTTTAAGAAGAATTTTTACAAAAAAGAAAAATGGTTTTTTGTTTCACTGGTTTTTGCCTTGATTTTTGCAATTTCAGGATTTGTTTTCAGCGAGATAATGTTTTTTGTTCTTGGAGGTTTTTGCCTGTTGCTTCCGATTTTATTCATTTATGTAAGTTCAGTTGAGAAAATTTGCTTGATTAAAGAAATTGATGCTGATAAACTAACTTCGGGAGATTGGCTTGTTAACAGCATAAAATTAAAAGACAAGACTATTGAACCAAATTGGGAAGGGGTTAGTGAAGAAGATTTAGATTTAATTAAAAAACACTACAAGAAGAAAATACTTGTTAAGTATGGAATACCTTTTAGCCCGGCTTTTTTGTTTGCAGTTATCTTTTTGATTGTTTTGTATTTTTTAAGGTATCCTTATTGGATATTTTCTTGATTTTCTAATACAGATACAATATTAGCTACTAGTGAAGCTAATAATCCAAATGCACTAATAAATAAACCAACAGTATCAAGAACATTTAATTTAATAAGATTTATTGAAAAATATATGAATATACTTAAGTTAATTATCTGAGAGAAGATAGCAAGAGCATCACCCGTTTTCATTTTATTGTGCTAAGCTTCTTATTATTCCATAAGTTAAGATAATCAGGGCAATTAATCCCAATATCCAGGCGATTATTTGAAGTATCTTTAAGTTCTTTTTTTTCATTTAATATAAAATAATTTATTGTTTATATAACTTATGGAATTCTGATTGGATATTTTGGATAAAAATCACCCCCGGGTTTCCCTCAAGAATGAAATTCTTTGGGCACCAAAATCACAATCTAGGATTTTGTGTGTTATGAATCCTGGAACCAGCAAAATATCTAATTTATGGAATTCTGATTGGATATTTAGGTAACTTTTTAATTTCAAGTTCAAGCTCTTCTTTTGTTTTTGGCTTTTCGGGCTTTGATTTTTTAGGTTTTGGCTCTTTTTTTGTTCCTAAACTCAAAATTCCTTGAATTTCTTTTAGTTCTTCTTCAGAAGCTTTTTTTCGCGGCATTCCTAAATGTTCTTTATCGTAAACTGGAAGAACATTAATTATTCCGTGGTTAAATAGTTCTCCAGTCAATATGTCTACTTTTTTTGGTTTTAGTTTTTCTTTTATTTTTTCAGCAACTTTTTTTGCCAGTGTAAATGTTGATACGGGCATTTTTTCCGGAGAAATATGGTTTTTTGGTATAATTATTACATGTCCATTTGAAATTGGGTTAATTTCAAGTATTGCTATTGCTTCTTTATTTTCAGAAATTTTGTAGCTTTTAACTTTTCCTTCGTTAATCAAGCAGAAAATGCAGTTTCCTTCTGCAGATTCTGCGTTTTCATTATTACCTGATTTTATCAAATTGTTTTTTACAAGAAATTCTTCCAGCTCTTCATCAGTCATAGCTTCAATTTGCTCTTTTGCAGATTCTCTTTGCTCTTCTGGCCAAGCTTCTACCTGTTTTAAGAGCTGCTCTTTTATTGTTTTTATTTGAGATTCGCTTAACATCAATTAAACAAGTTTTTAGGTTATTTATGCTTTTTGGAGCAGATATATTTTTATAGTTTTAGATGCTGTTTAGAGCATGGAATATGATTTGGAAAGGAGAGAGATAAAACTTAATCGTGTTTTAAGTGAATTAGATAATCTTGTTTTTGAATTTGTTAAAATTATTGATAAATATGCCGATTATGTCATTATGTCTGGATATGTTTCAATTTTGCTTGGAAGATCAAGAACAACAGAAGATATTGATTTGTTTATTAAACCAATTGATAAAGCAACTTTTAGTAAGTTGTATAATGCACTTGATGAAAATGGTTTTTGGTGTATTAATACTGATAATGAAAATGAGGTTTATAGCTATTTAACAAGCGGGTTAGCTGTAAGATTTGCAAGAAAAGGATTTTTTATACCTAACTTTGAGGTAAAATTTCCCAAAGATAATCTTGCATTAGGAACTTATGAAGATTTGATTAAAGTTATTCATCCAATTGGAATTTTGAAGATTTCTTCATTAGAGAGACATATTGCATTTAAAAGATATTATCTTTGTTCAGATAAAGATATAGAAGATGCTCAGCATATTGAAACAATCTTTAAGGACAAACTTGATTATAATAAAATTAATAAACTTAGAGCAGTTTTAGAAAAAAAGAGAAAAAATGAACAATTTAAAAATTAAAAAATTTATGGAACCCGGAAAAAACAACAAAGAAGACAGACTTAATTTTGTTGATTTTTGGGCAGAATATGTTAGGACACATACAGATGAAGAGTGGAGCAAGCAACAAAACATATTAATTAATTCTGTTTACAAAAAGAATAAGATTTAAATATGTTGAATTATTAATTTATTAAGAGGTGAAAATGTCAAAGATTATTGGTTATGTTTTGTCAGTATTGGGAATATTGCTCTTAATATTAGCCTTGAATCCAATTAGACAGAGTTCATTTATCTCAGATATTTTGCCTATTGCAAACATTCCAAATTATGTTTTTATTGGTTTGGGTGTTGTATGCATGGCTATTGCTTTTATTTTTATGAAACAGAGTGGAAGCAAACAAGCTCCTGAAGTTCCAATATTTGAGGGAAAGAATGTTGTTGGCTTCAGAAGAATGAAAAAGAAGAGATAAAAATTCTTATTATATAATTATTTATTTTGATTTTAGTAGTATTTTGCACCAAGTCTTCTTAAACAAAATGCCTTTTTCTTGCTTCTAGTCTTCTTATTTCTTGTTGGTATTTATTTATTGTTGATTTTTGTTCCCGACTTGGTGTTGGTCCGGAGTTTGCAATCATTTGATCTCTTTTTGTCTGCAAAACAGCTATTTTTTCATCAATTACTGCCTGCATTGCTCTTTTGCCTTCCATTCCCTGAAAGTAATAGTTTATTCTTTTATCAAATATAACTACTATTCCTATTGTTATAAAACTCGCAATGTATATCCAGTTTCCCATATCACTTATTTCTGAAGATTTGTATATCCATAAAACAAATAAAGTAATTCCAAAGAAAGCCCAACAGATTTTTCTGCCAGCTCCACCAAGGCCTGCACTATATATAAAATAAAAAAAGATTAAGCAAGGAAGCAATGTTGTTAGTGCTATTCCCAAAGTTCCGTATGGCAGAAGTATGCCTTGTATTATTTGGTTATCTGAAATAAATCTCACTCCAATTGTTGAAATAGCTATTGCAACAATTGCTGCAATTGTTGGATTAGTTGAGAATAATGGAATATTTTTTAGAATAGTATATATAACTACAACTAATAGAATTAAAAGCAAGATTTTTGTGAAGAAAAATTCACTGCCCTGATAATCTCCTAAGATAATTTCAAATACTGGTGTTAAAAACCTAATTGTTTGGTCAATTATCTGACGCATTCCCTCGCCAAGATCAATATATCCTAATCCTCCACCAAAATACTGTGCAGAAACTATTGGAATAACTAAACTTGATAAAATAATAAAAATACTTATATATGAGATAGTCTCTTTTTTCATTAAGATTTTATGTTTCTTTAGTTTAAAAATATTCCTTTAATGCAAATTAATTAATTTCTTTTTGTTTTTTTTTGAATTTACGAAATATTTATAAAGAAGATTAATTTTAGTTATATCATGAAAAATAAAAGGGGTAAAAGTAGTTTTACTAAAAAAAATAATTATAAAGATTCTAATTTATTATTGATTGTTGGATTATGTTTAAGCTTATTAATCATAGCCGGAGTTTTTATTATTGCAATAAATTCAGATATTACATTAACCGGAAATACTATTACTGGATATGCGCCATTAACTGTTGAATCCACAACAAATTTTATTAAATCTTTTATAGGAGGGATTCAAGAGATTGGAAAACCAATTTTTGATCCTTTGCTTGGACAATCTTCATCTGAACCTGTTACTTTTTCTAAAATTTTAATATTTATCTTAGTTGCCTTAGTTATTTCTGGATTGATTGATATAACTAATGTTTTTGGTAGTTATGAAAATAGATGGTTAAATTTTGCTATAGGTATAATTGTTTCAATTCTCGGAATTAGATTTATACCTAATGATTTAATTACTCAAATAGCTTTGCCATCTAGTGCACTTGTTGCTTCTATAGGAATTATTTTACCATTTATAATTTATGGACTTTTTGTCTATCAAACAATTAAAGGAACTACTTTTAGACGAACTGCTTGGTCTCTCTTTGGTATTGTTTTAGCAATCTTATGGGTTTATAATTCTGAAAAGGAGTGGAGTTGGCTTTATCCTGCTATTCTAGGTATTCTTATTATATTAATAATTTTTGATGCAGTTATAAAAAATTGGTGGTATCGTGGAATGAGTAGAGAAGCTTATGAAGAAATGTCAAAAAGTTATAGAGGTAAAACATTAGTTAGAATTCAAGCTCTTCAAGATCAATTAATATTGCCGGGAACTACTGAAAATAGAAAAGATGAGATTAGAAGAGAGCTTGCAACATTAAGAAGAGATCTTAGAGCACATAATATTTAATAAAAACGAAAGATTTATAAACTAAAATAATTTTTAAATAATAAATCGAACAAAAAAAGAGAGAAAATGAAAAAAAATAATTTACTTTTGATTATTGTTTTGTTTTTATTAGCAGTTTTACCTTTAACATTAAGTTTTGTTAGTGCTTTGGATACTGAGACTGTTAAAAGTAATTGGTTTGTTTCACCTTTTGTTGAGTTTCTTCAATCTGTTGGTTGGACAACATATAATACAACAGTTATTTTGTTGGGTATTTTATTGTATATGGTTATTTATTCTATTGTTAAACAAATTTTTGGTAAAGGCAGTCTTAGTCACTTTGCTTGGATATATCCGACTGTAATTTCATTGATTATTGTAATTCTTGCATTTATTGTATTACCTGCTAATTTTGTTAATGCAATTGTTCTTCAATATGGCGTGATGGGAGCAACTATTTTGACCGTTATTCCATTTATTATTGTACTCTTTTTTAGTGTTTGGGTATCTAATAATTTAATGATTGCAAGACTAACTTGGATTGTTTATATAGTTTATTATGCAACAATTTATATCTATAAAGTGTGGTCATTAACTGGCGTAAGTGGTTGGGATGCTTGGTTAAGTGGCCAAGTAATACCTTATTTAGGAGCAATTATCATAGGATGTTTTGTTATGTGGTTTATTCCTGCAATAAGGAATTTTGCATTTATGGGAGAAAAACAAGCAATTAAAGAGATGGGTTTGGAAGTTGCAAACCGTGCTGAGCTTTTACATCAACTACAAGGAGAAGAATTAGATAAATCTTATAAAATTAAAAGAAAATAAGAATTTATTAAGTTATATTGATGGAGTTTATTATTTTAATATAAATGTTTAAAAATTAAGATTCTTTAGAATATTGGTTATGGAAAGAGGGAGAAATAAATTATTTTTTGAATTTTTATTAATTAGTTTATTAATTTTATCTGTTTTTTTGTTAGCAATTAATATTAATTCTAATTTTGTTAGTGCAGCTATTGGAGATATTAACCCTGAAAATACTGAGGATCCTCTTGGAACTGGAATAAATATTGAGGAAGTTTCAGAAGATCCAGATTTACTACAGAATAAGTCAAGAGATTATCTTAAACAAGAATGGACAAAAATATTTGAAGGAAACAGTTTTGGGAGAGTTATTTTAGGTGTGAGCAATATACTTGAGGCTTTAAGCCCTTTATTTAAGATTGTTTTAGGTGTAGAATATTCAATGTCATGGAGTTTTGTTTTTGCTACTGCTATATGGTTGACTTTGTTTCTTATTTTATTTAATCCTGCAGGAGCTATTTTTGGCAATAAACTATTTGGGTTTATTGGAGCCTTTGTGATAGCTTCTCTTGTGGGAGTGTCAGGTGTTATTAAAAAATCAGTTGATATGCTTAACTTTATGATAACTAACAAATGGATTGCTTGGTTTTCTTTTTTTATTGCTCTTTTAATTGTCTTTTTAGGTTATGCTATTGGAAAAGTATTTAGTAAAAATATTGAAGCATCGAAGGAAAACGCAGCTAAACAAAAGCTAAAAGAGGACAGAGAAATAATTGGGACTCATGCAGAAGTTTCTAAGGTAAATTTAGAAAGTTATAAGAAATAAAGTTATTTTATGAAAAGGGGTTATTCTTACTTGGTAAGAATAATATAAAAATTAATGTAATTTTTCTTACCAGGTTGGAAAGATTTATAAATCGAGTTTGTTCTTACTTGGTATGAAAAGTGAAATATTAGTAAAAAATGCAAGAGAGTATTATTCTGATGGAATGGCCTCTTTTAAAAAAGGAAATTATAATTCTGCAGTTGTTTTATTTTTTAAGTCAGTAGTCTCTCTAATTGATCTGTTTCTATTGCAACAAATAGGTTATACTCCTTCTTCACATATAACTAGATTTTCTATAACTAAGAAAAACTTTCCCAAAGTTTATGATATATTAGACCGGGATTTTCCATTTTATCAAGATAGTTATGTTAAAAGTATGACAAAAGAATTAGTGGAGGTTATTAAGGAAGATGCAGAAATTATGGCAAAAGAAACTAAAACTCACTTATAGTAAGGAAGTAATTGATATTGTTCAATTTGGTTCATCACTTTTTGAATCTAAAAAACCTAATGATATTGATATTGCTATAATATTCAATAAAATTCCAGTTAAAGAACAATTAATTGAAATACAAAAAATAAAAAAACAGTTAGAAATCTATTCAGATTTACCAATACATATAATCTCTTTTGATTTATATTCTTTTTTTGATGAGAATAATTTTGCTAAAAATGATATTTTGTTTTACGGATTGAGTTTAATTTCTCAAGATTTTTTTTCAAAAAGATTTGATCTTAAACCTAGTTTGCAGATAGCTTATTCATTATTAAAACTTAAGAAAAAAGATAAGGTAAGACTTCATTATGCTTTAAAGGGCAAAAATAAGAAATATGGCTTGTTAAATAAATATCATGGTTTGTTAATTAGTCCTGGTTTAATTGAAGTAAATCCTCTGTATGAAGAAACATTTGTTACAGCAATTAAAAAGATTACTCCAAATATTAAAATAAAAAGATATTTTGAAAATATTTAACTTTTGTTTATTTAATGCCTTTTTTGATCTTATCCGAAAGCTCTTCTAAAATCAATTATTGTTGCAGAAGCAACATTGTCTAATTTTGCCATATCTTCTTCTAACTTGTCTCTGTCTGAATCTTCTATCCAGGCAAAAGTGATTATAATTGCATTTAAACCAAAAGCAATTGGTTCTCTGATTATCTGAATATTTTTTCCTCCAGATTCTGTTATTAAATCTGAAACATCACTTTCAATTTTTGAAAGATTAGCGTCGGGTGAATCTGGCATTATTTTAACTTTAACTGCTGCGCTTCCCATAGTTTAAATGTAGAAAAATTGGTTTATAAAGTTTTAGGATTATTTTGTGCTAACATAATACTTAAAAATGCATTTTGTTTTTGCTTAATTATTGTATTATAAATTAAAAAGAAGGTAAAATGGTGATTCAAAATTATCAACAATTAATTGAAAAAATTGCAAAAGCTTCAGGTTTAACTGTCAGTGATATTGAACGAAGAGTTGAGGCAAAGTGCGCTAAACTTTCAGGACTTATTTCTAAGGAAGGGAGTGCACAGATAGTTGCATCTGAACTTGGAATTTCATTTGAAAAAGAAAAGATGAAGGTTTCTGAGCTTGTTTCTGGAATGAAGCGAGTTAATGTTATTGGAAAAATTATTAATTTAAATCCAATAAGAGAGTATAATAAAAATGGTAAATCTGGAAAGATTGCTTCTATGAGTCTTGCAGATGAAACAGGAAATGTTAGACTTGTTTTATGGGATATCAATCATATTTCTTTGTTTGAAGAAAATAAAATAAATGAAGGGGATTTTGTTGAAATAAGCAATGGAACAATAAGAAATGGTGAATTGCATTTAAGTGGTTTTTCTGATATTAGAATAAGTCGGGAAGTTATTCCTGAAGTTAAAACAGAAAAAAGTTTTGCTGAAAGAAAACTTGTTGATCTTAAATCTGGAGAAAATGCTAAATTAAGAGCAATTGTAACTCAAGTTTTTGAGCCCAAATTTTTTGAAGTTTGTCCTGAATGCGGAAAAAAAGCTGTTAATGCTAATTGTGAAGCTCATGGAACAATTATTCCTAAAAAAAGAGCTTTAGTTGGTCTTGTTTTAGATGATGGAACAGAGAATATGAGAGGAGTTATGTTTAATGACCAGCTTAATGCAATTGGAATAAGTGATGAAGATTTAGAAAATCCTGAATTTTTTATAAGAAAAAGAGAAGAATTGCTTGGAAAAGAAGCAATGTTTAGTGTTGGTGCAAGAAGTAATAAATTATTTGGAACTACTGAATTAAATATAAATAAAATAGAAGAGATTGAGTTAGATAAGTTAATTGAAAGTTTGAAAGTTAATAATTAAAAATATGTTACTTAAGACACATTTTGTAATATCTTTGTTTTTTGTTTTATTGATTATACTGTTCAGTGGTTTTTTTGAAAATTATCCTTTTTTTGATAAAGCAATTTTTGTAAGTGTTGCACTTATTTCAACTTTGCTTCCCGATATTGATTCAAAATCATCTAAAGTTGGTAGAAATATTTTTTCAAGAATTATTCAGTTTTTTACAAAACATAGGGGTATGTTACATAGTTTGAATTTTTGTATTTTTATCAGTTTTGTTTTATTTTTGTTAGTTCCTTTAATAGCCCCGGGTTTTTTAACAGGATATTCTCTTCATTTAATTGCTGATGGATTGACTGAAATGGGAATTTTGTTATTTTGGCCATCAAAAAAATTAGTTTTAAAAGGTTTTATTAAAACAGGAAAAACATTTGAAAAATTTTTATTTTTTATATTTAGTTTTGGAATATTTTTGGAAATTTTTATTTTTTTCTGGAGATTATTTTTATAACATGGTATTTGTGAAACATAACGATAAATTGAGATAATGTTTATAAATTGAATATTCTAAAAACATTTGTACTAAAAATGGTTAAAGAAAAAAAAGAGATAAATGAAAGTGAAGATGGAGCAAAGCTTGCTGATCTTCCAGGAATTGGACCAGCAGCTCTTGCAAAACTAGAGGCTGCAGGTATTTTTGATTTAATGGGTTTAGCAGTATTGAGTCCGTCTGCTTTATCAGAAGTTGCAGGAATTGGAGAAGCTGTTGCTAGAAAAGCAATACAAGCTTCAAGAGGTATGCTTGACTTAGGATTTGTTGACGGTTCTGAATTTGAAAAAAGAAGAGAAGATATACATCATATTACTACTGGGTCTAAAAATTTGGATAAATTGCTAGGGGGAAGGGGTGTTGAAAGCAAGGCTATTACAGAGGTGTTTGGGGCTTTTGGCAGTGGTAAAACACAGCTTGCCCTATCCCTTGCAGTTCATGTTCAACTTCCAAAAGAAAATGGAGGTGCAGTTGGAAAAGCAGTTTATATTGATACAGAAGGAACATTTAGACCTGAAAGAATTAAACAGTATGCTGAAGGTGTTGGAGCAGATCCTGAAAAAGTTTTAAAAAATATATTTGTTGCAAGAGCATTTAATTCTGATCATCAGATATTGCTTGTTGAAAAGATTAATGAAATGATTAAAAATGGAGAGCCAATAAAATTAGTTATTGTTGATTCATTAACAGCTCATTTTAGGGCTGAATATTCTGGAAGAGGACAATTGGCAGATAGACAACAAAGATTGAATAAATATTTACATGATTTAATGAAGCTGGCTGAACAAAGAAATATTGCTATTTTAGTTACTAATCAAGTTATGGCAAATCCTGCAATGATGTTTGGTGATCCTACAACTGCTATTGGTGGGAATATCGTGGCGCACGCTTCGACATATAGAATTTATTTTAGAAGAGGAAAGAAAGATTCTAGAGTTGCTAAGCTTATTGATAGTCCAAATCTTCCAGACAATGAAACTGTGTTTATGATTACTGAAAAAGGTTTGAAAGATATTGAAATAAAAACTTCTGCTAGTGATGATGATTAGTTTGAAAATATAGAAAAATACACTCGTTCCATTCGTTCTTTAGAATAGGTTATAATTTATTATTAAATTATTTAAACATTAATTAAAATTTTAAAACTAATTAAACTTAATTAAATCTGGCAAGTTTTGCGTAAGCATAAACTATTATGGTTTATTAGAATTTTAGTATTTAGAAAAGTTTCTTTTGTTCTTCCAATATAGCTTCACCATAAACTCCATCATAACCTGGTTTTACTTTTATTTTTCCTTCACGATTTTTTAAGATTAAATCAACTAAATTATCGCTTATTTTTTCATTTAGCATTTCTTGTTTTGAAATATTTAAAAGAATATTAAATTCATTGTTGAATTTTTGTATTAACTCATTATAAATTTCCCAATTTTTTTTAGAAGCAATTCCAGATTTTGTAAATAGGGCAATTATTTCGTGAAGTGGGAGAACTTTATAGAATGCTTTTGCATTTTTTGGTTTATAATTATTATTTCGGTCTTTTTCAGCAAGTTCATTTATTCTAAAATCAACACCAATTGTTAGGGGGTCTTTGCAAACTGGACAAATTCCTTGTAATTTTTTTGTTTCTTCTGGTGAACATGAGAAATTGCAGTTTCGATGGCCATCATAGTGATACATTCCGTATGCCGGATCAACCTCAATTGTTCCTTCTATTGTGTTATTTCTAATTGATTCAATTATATTTTTGTAGGTTATTGTTGGAATGTTTAGTATTGTTGCTTCTCTTCCTAAACGCCAAGGCCAAAATGAATGAGAATCTGAAAATGAGACAATTGTTATGTTATCAAGTTCTTTTAATATCCAGTTCATTTCAGGATCGCTGCTTAATCCGGTTTCAATTGCGTGAATATTTTTTATTTGGTCTCCAAATGCTTCTGAAAGAGAATTAAATCCAGACTTACTACCAAAAATACCAAACCAAGGAGTCCAGGCATGTGCAGGAATAAGTTCAATGTCTTCTGATATTTCCATCATTTTTTTAGTGAATTCAATACAAGAGATATTAAAAATTGGTCTACCATCATAATCTCGCCTTCCTAATGTGTCTAAAAAAGAGTTTATTTGTTCTGCAATTTTAATATTTGGCACTAAAATAACTATATGCACTTTTCTTCCTTTATCTTGAGTATACATTAAGGAAATTTCACCAGTGATAATAAATGGAAATGTTTTGTAGTAGTAAATTCCATCTTTTTCTTTTAGCTTTTTTATTTCTTCAAAATATTTTGGATGAGTAAAATCACCAGTGCCTAAGATGTTTATTCCCTTTATTTTTGCATTTCTGACTAAATTTTCGAAGCTTAAGTCTTTAGAAGTAGCTCGTGAATACTTTGAATGTATGTGTAAATCAGCTATCACCCTCATTTTGTTTTTAAGAAGAGCCTTTTTTTAAATATTTAGGGTTTATTTTGATTTAATTAGAGCAAATTCACATTTTTCTTTTTTTGATTGTTTTTCAATTGATTCGATTATTTGATTTAATTCACTGTCAGCATGTTTTAAATCTATAGATTTTGTTTTTATTATAAATTTTGAACTACCCAAATAGTATATATTATTATAAGATGAAAGTATTTTTTTAATTTTAGAAATACCATCATGTTCTTTGCATGAAAGAGAAAATTCTCTTTTTATTTCTTTTTCTTTTTTTTCTTTTTCTTTTAATATGCCAGATAAACTTTCAATTTCATTTTTTGAGAAATATTTTGATAGTATACTCTGGTCTTTTTTTGCATTTTCAAAAAGTTCTGAAATTTTTGTTTCTTCTCTTATTTTTTCAAGAATGGTTTCCGCTTTTTCTCCAAGATTCTTTTTTATCAAACTTATTATTGTTTTTTCTTTTTTATATTTGTCTAATAATTCTTTTTTTTCATTTTCTTTTACTCTTCTTATGCTTAAGAATAAATGATTATCTTTAAAACTTAAAATTTTACATACAACAATTTTGTTTGGAACAACATAATCTCGAATATTTCTTATTCTTCCAGGTGCAACTTCGCTGAAGTTTATACTTCCTTTTATTCCTTCTTCTGTTTCAACAAAAACTGTAGTTTTTACTACATCTTTTACAATACATACAATTAAATTTCTTTCTTCATATTGATTTTCCATAGAAATTTGATGCTTGGTGTGTTTAAAAGTGTTGTTATTGTTGGTATTAGTTGTTAATAAAAATGTTTATAAATCTTTATTGTTTAATTAAATTATTAAAAAAGAAAATGGTCAAAAATAAATCTGTTAATTCAAGGTTTAGTGTGGATTGGTTATTTCCAGTTGTTGTTTTTTTAAGCCTGGGACTTTTAGCAACTTTCTTAATATTAAATAAAAGAAATATAACAGGGAATGTTGTTGGAAGTCAATTTTCTGGATCATTAGTTGGTTTTGCAGTTTTTTTTATAGCTTTAGGAGTATTAGGAATTTATTTTCTTATAAACAACAAACATTCAAAGGTTAGTAAGAAAAGAAAAAGGTAAAATTATATTTCTGCTTTTTCTATTCTTGAAGGTTTGATAGGTGATTTTTTCAGAACTTCACAACTTCAATTTCTAATCGTTTTTGTAAAACTTCCAAGAATTTTTCTTCTTTTTCACGCTCTAACAAACATCCTGCAGCGTATTTATGACCACCAACTTCACCACCAACCTCATTTATTACAGAATCTAGAATTTCTCTAATATTATTTCCATTTCTACCAACAACTCTTGCTGAAACTTTTATTTTATTGTTGTTATATGCCATCGCTATAATTGCCTTTCCATTTTGATGTGAGTTTGAATTTGAGAGAATGCTGGCAATTGTTCCAATTATTGTGTCTTTTATTTTATCTTCTGCATGAATTATTATATAGTTGTTTTTTTCTATTTTTTTGAGTTTTGGAAGATTTTCAAGTGCTTTTACTATATTTTGTTTATATTCTGTATAAATATTATCTGCTTTTTGTTTTGCTATTTTATTTTGAAGACATAGAGAAACAGCTGTTCCACTTTCACCAAGGCGTGAACATGCATTTATCATAGCACTTATTTGTCTTGCATCTTCAAGTCGATTGAAAAAATTAATAAGATATATATTACCTATTAGTTCTGAATAATCTTTACTATCTGCTTTTTGAACGGCTATTGCTGTTATTAGTCTTGAAAGTTCTTCTTGATTTAATTCAATTAGTGTTTTATATTGTCCATTAATTGGTGTTATTCCTATATCTCTTAAGAAAGCACATGTTCCTTTGTTTGAACCAGTAACTCCTGGGATATAAATTTCTGAACTATATTCAAGTATTTTATTTATTGGACGAGTTGCAGGATAAAGAATTAAACCTTTTTTTATGACAACTTTTGAGTCTTTTATTATATCATTGTAAAATTTATTTAGATCTTTTTCTAGAGTATCTCCAACCATACCGATTACTGCTAAATAAGCTAAATCTGTGTTTTGTTCATCAAGTTCTCTTGCAAAAAAATAAGTTACTCCTGCACCACTTATTTCTGGATTATTATTTATATGAGGATTTACAATTGTTACATTGTCTGGTACTTGAGAATTAATTTCATGATGGTCTAAAATAAAAACATCTGTTTTTAAATTTTTTATATAGCTAAAGCTATTTGAAGCAAGGTCTAAGAATAAAATAATTTTATTTTCAGATGTTTTTGAAATTTCTTCAAATACTTCTTCATCAAGTCCCTTTACTATTTTTAAAGAGAAATTTTTTTTAAGTCTTTGAAGTGCTTTTGATGCAATTGCTGCAGAGGTTATACCATCAGTATCATGGTGGCTAATTATTTGTATTTGTTTGTTTTGTGTTTTTTCAAGAAATTTCTTAGTAAACTCTTTAATGTTTTCAATCATAATAGTCACCTCTTGTTATTCTATTAATATAAATAGTTATAATCAGTTTACTTTGCTTTTTTTGCTTTGTAATTTTCTAGTCTTTTTTTAAGTGAAACATATTTTACAACTTCTCTACCTGCTTTTTTATCTTGCTTGTTTTTTGCATTATGTTCTTCTATTCTTTTTAATTTTTTATTTACAAATGCAACATCATCATCATAAGAAATATTATTTTCTTTTAATATTTTGGTTATTTTTTTACCTAAAAGTTTTATTTTTTCAACACCATATTTTTCTTTTAAAATAAGACCTATTTTTGCAGGGTGATTTCCTTTTTTTGCTAAATCTATAACTACTTCTTCAATATTCTCAACTTTAGCTCTTTCAGGAACTGCCTTTTCAGAATTTTTTTCTTTTTTTACTTTAACCATAATAGTTCATCTTTATTGTGGTTTAAAAACCTTTTTATAGTATTACAGCGGTCAAACAATAAATTTATATAATTTATTTTTTTATTAAAACTATGAGACTTAAATTGTTAGAAGGAAAACAAAAGGAATTAATTAAAGAATTTAAATCAAATAATAACTTAACCTGGAAAGAATTATCCGATTTATTGTTTATAAAAGAAGGAAAATTGAGAGCTTATTTTTATGAAGAATGTTTAATTCCAAAAGAACTTTTTATTAAATTAGATGAAAAGAAAAAATATAAAATATTTATTGAAAAATCTTTATTAGATAATTGGGGAAGGTCTAAAGGGGGTTTATTGTCTAAGGGAAATAAGAAGAAAATTAGATTGCCTAATGATTCTTTAAAATTGGCAGAGTTTTATGGAATTATGCTTGGTGATGGAAATTCAACTTTTATTAAAGACTATAAAATCGGTACTTATATGATTCGAATTGTTGGTGATTCAAGATTTGATAAAGAATATCTAGTTAATTATGTTAAGCCATTAATTGAAGATTTATTTAATATTAAAGTTGGAATAGGAAAGTTTAAACAAAAAAATGCTATGTTTATAGAAGCTCATAGCTTAGAATTAATAAAATTTCTTGAGAGTAAGGGATTTAAACCAGGCAATAAAATAAAAAATCAGTTAGAAATACCTGGATGGATTAAGAAAAATAAAAATTATTTAAAGGTTTGTTTAAGAGGATTATTTGATACTGATGGTTCTATATATATCTTGACTGGTCAGAATTTATTACAAATAAATTTTAAGAATTTTAATTATACTTTATTAAATGATGTTAGGGAAGGTCTGTTGTCTTTAGATATAATTTGCTCAAGAATAAGTAAGGGTAATTCAATTTATATCACTAAAAAGACAGAATTAGCAAAGTTTTTTAAATTGATTGGTTTTAAGAATTCTAAGCATCTTAACCGCATTAAGATGTTTAAAATAGCCCCATCGTCCAGCGGTCAAATTTTTCCTTGACTAGATGTTAAGAAAGAAGACTAGGGATACAAGCCTTTGGAGCTTGGGACCTCGGTTCGAATCCGAGTGGGGCTATTATTTTTTAATAAATCTTTATAAAGTTATTTTTATTTGACCGAACATGAGTTATCAATATACAAGTAATAGTATAAAAAATTCTTATCCAAGTATTATGAAATATTTTGAAACATTACCTAAAACAGAAGATGGTGTTATGTATTCATTATCTGATTCCTGTGAAGAAGATATTTTAATTCAATTTTTTATTATAAACTCTTCTCAAAGAGATGTATTAGGAAATGAAAGACCTCTTCTTTATAGTTTAATTAGAGAACTAGAAACTGCTTGTTTTAACAATGATGAAAAAGAGATATTTAATGTGTTAGAAAAAACAAGAGTTTATCTTAAAGATTATAAAGATATTTAAGTAAAATAATATAAGGAGTCATTAATATTTGTCTTTATATCTTCCACGAGATTCTACTTTTTTTAGTTGATTAAGAACTTGAGTGGCATTTTTAGATGTTTTATAACCTTCTAGAATATATTTTGTGTGGGTTTCCCAGTTATTGAAATGCTTTGCTTCAAGAGCTTGTTTAATTAAATGTAAGTCAACTGCTTTGTCTTCAACTCTTGTTGAAATAAAACCCAGACCAAAGTCAATGAAAAATACTTTTTCTTTTTTCTTTTTTTCTTCAAGAATAATATTACTTGTTGTTAAATCTCCGTGAATTATATTATTGTCATGAAGTTTTGCAATTGATTTTCCAATTTCGATACAGACTTTTTTTTGTTTGGGTTTTGTTAAACTATCTAGATGTTCTGAAAGCTTTTTTCCTTTTATTAAAGGCATAACTATTTGTGTTACATACTTATCTTTTGGAGGTTGAGGTTTTGGAGCATTAATTAAGCTAGATGCTTTTTCAAGAAGTTTTGTTTCACTTCTTGTTCTTAGTATTCTAACTTTTTTGTCAATTTGTGAAATTCTGTATCCTTTTGAAATTCTATCTTTAATTATATTATTGGTTTTTTCATCTAAAATTATCTTTGCTTCTGCACCAGACTGAATTATATTTAGTTTACTCATTTTTTTAGATATAACTTTAATTTTTAGCGAATTTTTCTTTGAATTTATAGTGAGCTTCAACTGTTTTTGTCTTGCATTTTGGACAGTTTTCTTTAAAAGTGTAAGTAGAACACTTCGGACATTTTTTGAGTAGCATTTTATGTTTCTTTGAAAACAGCAAGATATATATATATTTCTTTTAAAAATTATGTCTTCGTGTTTGAAGATATTAAAAAATATTTAAAAAAGAGTGAAAGGAGGTTAATTAAAATTAATTATGGCAAAAAATAATTTAGGTGTTCTACAAACAAAACAATTAGCTATTCTTTTTGGAGCTGTTATTGTTGTTGGTTTGGTTGCTGGAGTTATTGGTAGTAGTGTTGGAAATGCTTTGACTGGAAAAGTAACACTTACTAATAATGTTGCTGGAACAGGAACGTATAGAATTAGACCTGAGGGAACATATGCAGATACTTGGCTACCTTATAGTGATGGAAATGTTTATCTAACTAGTAATGGAGCAAAGTCTGGTGCAGGATTTGTTTTAAGAAAATGGCTTAGCGGAAGTAGCTATAGTAATTTAATGACTATTGATAAGAATGGAAATATGGTTGTTAAGGGAAATTTGACCGTTGATAATGTTTATAGAAGTGATTATCAAGTCTCTGGATTTTGTAAGCTTGTTTACTCCTATAGGGGAGGTGGTAGTAGTCCAAGTTATACTTGTAATGATATTTGTACATATGATAATGAATTTAAATGTTTTGGGCTGTTTTTTAAAGGAGGATATCTATCTAATTGTCAAACTTCTGTAAGTAGTACAGGAGCATATGCATCATCATATTGTCTTTGTTGTAAAGAGCCGGATTAGAGTAGTTAATTTTCATTAAGTTTATTTTTTTTCTTTTTTTTACATCCTAAACTTCTTTTTACCAAACTTCTTTGCAAATTTCATCATTTGCTTTTGAGACATTAATTTAGAAGGATCAGTCATGTCAGCTTCTGATAAATTTTTTGCAGAACCCATTAGTTCTTTAATCATTTTATATTGTTTAATTAACTGCCTTATATCTCCTGTTGAAACTCCAGAACCCTTTGAAATTCGGGATATTCTTGAAGTTTGTTTTTCAAGTATTTCAGGATTTTCTATTTCTTCTTTAGTCATTGAAGCAATTGCATGTTTCCAACCCTTTATTTTTTCTTCTTGATTTCCGAGCATTTCTTCAGGTATTTTTGCTTTGCTAAAACCGGGAATTAGTTCGGTTATTTTACTTAAAGGACCCATATTTTGCATAGAATTTATTTGTTCATATAGGTCAATTAAACTGAATTTTCCCTCTTCAAGTCTTTTAGACATTTTTTCTTGATTTTCACCTGAAGCTGTTTTAACTTTTTCAATTAAAGATTCTAAATCACCCATTCCTAAAAGTCTAGAAACAAAACTTTTTGGATTGAATATTTCAATATCATTCATTTTTTCACCAGTTCCTATGAAATAAACTGGTGCATTAACTTCATAACAAGCAGTTAGTGCTCCTCCTGCTTTTGCAGAAGAATCCATTCGTGTTATTATAACTCCATTAATGTTACAAGATTCTTTGAATGTACTTGCTTGATTTTTTGCTGCTTGTCCTATATCTGCTGCAATAACTAAAATTGTATGTGTTGCTTTTATTTTTTCACTTACCTCTTTTATTTCTTTTATTAGTGATTTTTCCAAAGCATCTCTTCCTGCAGAGTCAACTAGAACTAAATCATATTGTTCAAGTTCTTTTTTGTATTTTTCATAGACTTTTAGTGCATTTTTTTGATTTTTGTCAACAAATACCGGAACTTCTATTTTATGACCAAGTTGTTCAAGCTGTTCTGATGCTGCTGGACGATGAACATCAAGGCCTAGCATTGCAACATTTTTTCCACGCTTTTTATAATATGAAGCTAATTTTGCAATGGTGGTAGTTTTCCCAGTTCCGTATAAACCAACAAATAAAATTGTGTCTTTTTTACCTAATATTAACTCTTTTTTTTCACCACCAATTATGTTTGTTATTTCATCGTTTAATAATTTGATTAGATGCTCTTTTTTTTCAATACCTTTAACTCTTGATTCTCCTTCTTTTTTTATTTTGTTACTTATCTCAGATATTAATTTTATATTAACATCTGCCATAATAAGAGCTCTTTGCAGGTCTTTAACAATAGAATCAATTAGAGTTTTATCTACAAATATCGCTGAGCTTATTTTGTCTATGCTTTTTTTAAGAATATTTGAAAGTCCTTCTAACATAATAAAAACCTCCTGCGGGTTCTTATGACTCCAGCAACCAATGGCTGAAGCCAGTATAAAAACCTCAAAAAACTAAGAAGTTAGGGATTATTAAAGTTGTGGTTTTGAGAAGTATAATTAAATTTATAAGCAACTGAATTTTTCAAAATTTATGGTGAAATCAAAACAGAAAAAAGAGAGTTCTTTTGATAAGTGTAATGGAATATTAGAAGATTTTTTTGAAAACGCTAATTTACCTCTTTGTTCAAAATATTCAACTTTTTATTTAAATCATTATGTTGTGGATCACTTGATTAAAGAAGGATATTCAGAATTCTTATCAGATGACGTATCTGGATTTCAGACTTCTGAAAGTGTTTCTGAAAGAGTATTAATAAAGTTTGCTGAACAACAAAGAGTTTTTAGCGGAAGAACTAGAAAAAATTATGTAATCAAAGAAGTTTATGGCGTTCATAGTGTTAGATTATTTGAAGCTTGGCCGATAAATTAATAAATAAGTATAAATATAGCTGTAATATGAATTTTAGACCTACAATCTGGAAAAGCATTGTTTCTTTAATTGTTAGTGTATGTATTTCTTTACCATTTTCAAAAACTTGTTACTATCTTCACACGTTTGAAGATGGTTGTACCAATCTTTTTAATTATGGGAAATTTGTCATTATCTTAATTCCAATATTCTTATTATTTTATTCTTTATGGAGTCTTGTAGAAAAGAAGTAACGGCGATTTGAATTACCGTTTGTTGCACTAAGTTTCAATCCAGTCCTAAATTAACAATTATTTCTTTTGGGTCAAATAAGGTTAGGTCTTTGTATTCTTGACCTGTTCCGAGGTAGAGAATTGGTTTGCTAGTAACATAACCTATTGAAATTGCTGTTCCGCCTTTTTCATCAACGTCAGCTTTTGTTAGTATTGTACCATCTATGTTTGCAATTTCATTAAATGATTTTGCCTGTTCTGTTGCATCATTTCCAGTTATTGATTCTGCTACAAATATTTTAAGATCTGGTTGAGTAACACGAACAATTTTTTCCATTTCTTTTAATAAATTTTCTTTTGTGTGCATTCTTCCTGCTGTATCAATTAAAACAACTTTTATTTGGTGAGCTTTTGCATAGCTTATTGCATCATATGCAACTGCTGTAGGATCAGAACCGTAAGTTTGATTAATTACTTTAACACCTAGCTTATCACCATGTTTTTTTAGCTGTTCTATTGATGCTGCTCGGAATGTGTCTGCAGCAGCGAGAACACATGAAATATTGTTTTTGTTTAATTTATCCGCTATTTTTGCAATAGATGTTGTTTTTCCACATCCATTTATTCCAAAGAATAAAATAATAAATGGCCCATCTTTTTTTTCTTTTATTCTTTCAATAATATCAAATGGTTCAATAAGTATTTCTAAAATAGATTCTCTTAAAGTGTTTTTAATTTCTTCTTCAAGTTTATCTTTTTTTATTTCAATATTTAATAGTTTCTTTTCCATATCAAGTTTTATTTTGTCTACAACTTCTAAAGCAACATTATTTTCTAGTAAAAGCATTTCTAATCTTTCAAAAAATTCATTAAATGTTGATTCATCAAGTTTTACTGTATTAAATTTACTCTGAATTCTTTCAAAAAATCCTTTTTTGTCTTCAACTTTCTCTTCTTTTTTAATTTCTATTTTTTCTTCATTTAATTTTTCTTCTTCAACTTTCTCCTTTTTCAGTTCTTTTTCTTGTTTTTCCTCAATTTTTTCTTCTAGTTCTTCAATTACTCTTCCTACTTTTTCTTTTTTCTCTCTTTTCTTTGCTTCTTTTTTAAGTTTTTTTTCATCTTTCTTTGTTTCTTCTATAGCCTCAGCTTCTTCAACTTTCTCTTCTTTTTTTCCAAATAGTCCCTGCAGTTTTTCTTTAAAGAATTTAAACATGAACTAGTTAGTTTTATTAAACTTATAAATTTTTAGTATAATAGACTTTTGACAACCATAATGGTTTTAAATTTGATATTTATAACAATTTTGTATAAGGTGATTAATATGGTTGTTTATAATGATATTTATGAAGCATTAAGAAAAGAAAGATATTCTGAACAGTTACAACAACTTTCACGTAAATTTGTAGCTGATGTTGCAGAATATCTTCGTGAAAAGAAAAAAATAGTTCAAAGTCCAGCAGATATGTTTTCTGATGAAGTTTTAAAAGTTCAAAAACAGATAGAGAATGCTACTTCAATATTTAAAGAACTTATGCTTTTGAGAAAAAAAAAGATACTTAGTCTTGTTTTTATTGCTTCTGAAACAGGAATTAATAAAAGAGATTTTGAAAATATGCTTGATTTTGAAAAAGAACTTTTTGATAAAATAATTATTTCTATACAAGAAGCAGATAAAATGATGAATGCTGAGTTTGTTAATGGTTTTTCAGATAATCATAGTGATGATCTTAAAATGGTATTATTTTTGGAAGATATTGAACAATTGGTTGGACTTGATGGTAGTCAAATTGGGCCGTTTAAAAAGGATGAAATTGTTAATCTTCCAAAACAAATTGCAGATATATTAATTTCTGATAAAAAGGCAGAACTAGTGATTGACGAATAGTAAGTTACTATACTTGTGTTTTATAATTAATTTTACATCATTTATAATCTATAAAAATTAAAATCATTATTTTATTGACTACATAAGTTTATTAATAATTATGCTCTTTATTTCTTATGAAATTTAAGACATTAGATGATGTTGAAAGAGAAAAGAAAGTAAGAGAAAGAGATGAGATGAATGAAAATATAGCAACTGATATTGATGATGTTATAAATAGAGTTCAGACAAAAATTTCTATAAGAAGGCCAAAAAAGAAAAAAAGAGGGATTATTAAAAAAATATTATGGGTTGTTTTCTTTTTGTTTTTACTTGTAATGCTTATTAATTTTGTTCTATTGAATATCTGGGCTTTGAAGTTCTTTATTAAAGAATTATTTGGTTTTTTGTGGAGATAAAAATTAAAAGCCTCTGGAGGTGCTAAAAAATCAAAGATTTTTGGCAACTTTATTTTAACAAATAAAGTGAATACTTCCCTCCTTTTTACAAAGCCTCTGGAGGTGCTAAAAAATCAAAGATTTTTGGCAACTTTATTTTAACAAATAAAGTGAATACTTCCCTCCTTTTTACAAAGCCTCTGGAGGGAATCGAACCCCCAACCCCCAGTTTACAAAACTGATGCTCTAACCGTTGAGCTACAGAGGCATGTAAGACTTTTTAGTTTCTTAAAATATAAACTTAATCTTTACCAAGTATTATACCTAAATTAGTGAAATCTCAAGGTTTTTTAAATATTTAGGAAGGCTATTTTAACTCTTGATTAGAATTAATAAGTAGAATTAGAATAAGATTAATATAAATTGTCTTCAGCATTAAACTTATAATCATGAACTTCTTCTATTGAAAACCATAAGGCAAGTTCATTTTTTGCATCTTCTTCATTTGATGATGCGTGAATTAAATTTCTTACAGGTATTTTTTTAGCATCAGCATATTTATAGCTTACATGACTAAAATCACCTCTAATTGTTCCAACAGCTGCTTCTTTCGATTCTGTTGAACCTACAATTTTTCTTACATTTTCTATTGCATTTACTCCCTGAATTATCATTGCAACAATTGGCCCGGAGGTAACATAATCAATAAGCATTTTTCTTACTTCTTCACCTCTTCTTTTAGTTATATCCTCTGTATAATGTCTTTTTGCCATATCATTATCGATTTCTATCATTTTTAGACCGACAATTTTAAATCCTCTTTGTTCAAATCTTTTTATAATTTCGCCAATCAATCCTCTTTGAACTCCATCTGGTTTTATTAGAACAAGTGTTTGTTGCAATATTTTTTCTTCTTTCATTTTATTCTTTATTTTCTTTATGTTTCTTTGAGTCTTCTTTTGATAAGAACTTTATCTCACAAAGTGAAAGAGGATATATCTTCTTTAATTTTAAACTTATTTCTTTTTGTACTTTATTGTTTATAATATCTAAAACTAAATCTTCAAATTTTTTATCTTTTGCATATTCTATAAACTCTTTTTCTGCAGCGATTTTTAGGGCTGATCTAACTTTTCTTTGAACTTTTCTTCTTGTTATTAAAAGTTGTTTAACTTGTAAAAATTCATCTTTACAATTAATAAAATATGAGTTTTCAATATAATTTGTACCTTTATTCATCATTCTTCGAATATATGACCCTAAAAGTTTTATTTGAAGAACTTCGGTATCAATCTTTTCATTTCTTACAATTGTTTTTAATCTAATTTCAATTGATTTTCCTTTTAGTTCAGGAGTTAAATCTATCTTTAAGAATCTATTTCCAAGGCTTTCAATATTTGTTCCAATTAACTCGATGTCTTTATTAATTAGATCAATATGAACTGGAAAAAACTTTTTTCTTTCAATTGCCATTTTTTGATGTTACCTTTTTATTTTGTTTTTTTAAATTTTCCATTATTATTCCATTAAGACTTTTGAGGATCTTAAACCTTTTTTAGATTGATGTGCTTTTTTACATTCCTGACAAGTATAAAGGAAAATTGCTTTTTTTGTTTTTTTTGTTTTTCTTTTCCATTTAGTCATTGGAGGTTTACTTCCCCACTTTCCTAAATTTCCGAATCCTCTTCCAAGGCCTCTTTTCTTTGCTCTTTGAAGACTACCTCTAGCCATTGTTCCTCTTTTAATTGTACTTGAAAGTAATTTAATCTTATGTTCTGTTTTTTTTCTACAGAAAGGACAATATCTATTGGTTGCTTTAGGCTTTTTCATAATAGAATAATCAAATAGAGGGTATTTAAAAGTTATGCCTGTATATGACCCTGCCAAGAATCGAACTTGGGTCCTCTCCACGTCAAAGAGATGTCTTAAACCATTGGACTACAGGGTCTTATTATGATTAATCAACTGTATTTTATATACTTTTATTAGTAACTAACTTAGTAACTTAGTAATTTAGTAACATTTAAATAGAAAGATTCATAATTATTAATTAAACGTTATTAAAAAAAAGATGAAAAAATATTTACTTTTAATTGAGGATGAAAAATTATGGGATAAATTTAAATCTTCTATAAAAAATGATATAAATACAGAGATTATTGAATTAATTAAACTTAAAATTCAAAAGGAGAGGAAAAATGATTAAAGATCTTTGGAGTTCAAGAAAAGGTCAGATAACTATTTTTATCATTATCGCAGCAGTCATTATCGCAGGTGTTTTAATTTATTTTGTAGTTAAAAGTAATTTTTTTCCTTCAAACCAATATATTAAACATCAAGAAGTTTATGATTATTTTGATGATTGTGTTGAAAAAGCTACAGTTGATGGATTAACTATTGCAGGAATTCAAGCAGGTTATATTGATGTACCAGAATTTGTTCCAGGATCAAATTTTGCACCATTTTCATCTCAACTAGACTTTTTGGGAAATCCTGTTCCTTATTGGTATTATGTTTCTGCAAATAATATTATAAAAGAACAAGTTCCAACGAAAAAACAAATAGAAACTCAATTAAGTGAGTTTGTTTTGAGAGAGATCTCTGGATGTGACTTTTCAGAGTTTAGGAAAAAGGGTTATTCTATAAAGATGAGTAATTTTACAATCGATTCAAAAATTTTAGAAAGTAATGTTGACATAGTTGTTAGTGGTGAAATTTCAGTTGCAAAAGAAAATTTGACTTCTTCTAAAAGTGAACATGAAATATCTGTTAAAAGTAAGTTTGGTAAATTTTATAATCTTGCTAAAGAAGTTTATGAAAAAGAAAAGAAAAGTGCTTTTTTAGAGAATTATAGTTTAGACGTTCTTTGGTCTTATGCTCCTATGACTGGTGTTGAATTATCTTGCAATCCTAAAATATGGGAGGCTCCAGAGGTTGTTCAGGATATAAAAAATGGTTTAAGTGCAAATATTGGTAATTTAAAAGTTGAAGGAGATTATTATAAAAAAGGATTAAAATATCAAGATTATTTTATTATCAAAGATGTTAATGTTGATAAAGGAGATTTGATTAGGTTTATGTATGATCCAGAATGGACAACAAGAGTTGAAATTTGGCCTGCTGAGAATTCTTTGATGATTGCTAAACCTATTGGTTTGGAACAAGGTATGGGTATTATTGGTTTTTGTTATGTACCTTATCATTTTACTTATGATGTTTATTATCCTGTACTTATTCAAGTTACTGATAATAAAGAGTTATTTCAATTTCCAGTAGCTGTTATAATTGATAAAAGTTCATCAAGACAATCTCTTACTGCTGATAATTTAGATGAAACAAATCAAAATATTGAGAAAATTTGTGATTATAAAAATACTCCTCTTGATGTTTTCACTTTTGATCAAAAAGGAAATCCAGTTGAAGCAGATATAAGTTATGTATGTATGAATGTTCTTTGTGATATCGGAAAAACAGAGATAATTGGTAATGATGCGCAGTTATCTGAAAATTTCCCTCAGTGTATTAATGGTAAAATTGTTGCACAAGCAGAAGGTTTTGTAACAGAGAATTATATTGTTTCAACAAATGAACCTACAATAGTAAATATTCCAATGAGTAAGCTTTATGATTTGGATGTTGAGCTGGTAGTTGGGGGTAGACCTTATGAACTTGGTAGTAGTTCTGATAATGCAAAAATTGCATTAATTAGTTTTGAAGGTGAGAAGCAAAGTGCAATAATTAGTTATCCTGATCAAAAAAATGTTAAGTTAAGTGAAGGTTATTATAATGTGAGTGTACAAATTTTTGGAGGTTCTTCACTAACTATTCCTTCATCAACATCACGACAGTGTGTTAAAACAACAGCTCCCGGAATTTTAGGATTTTTTGGAAAACAAAATGAACAGTGTTTTGATGTAACAATACCTGAACAAAAACTTTCAGGAGCACTTACAGCTGGAGGAAAAACTGGATATTATGTCTTAGAAGAAGAACTTAAGGTATCAAATAAATTAAAGGTTTCTGTAACTTCTTTCCCAACTCCAAGTTCAATTGAACAATTACAAAATAACTATGACTTATATGAAAAAAATAATATAAATTTAAACTTTGAATAAATGAAAAATAAAAACAAGAACTTAGTTTTAATTATTTTTTTAGTCAGTATTTTTTTTAGTATAATTTTTTGTAGTTATTTTTCTTTTGCAGCTGGAGAGTTTACAACGGGATCTGGAAGTGGATATATATCTTCAAATGCTCAATATGTCCCCGTTGGAACTGGTTTTTCAGGCTCAGAGGGAATTACAACTGCTTCTTTGTGGCCTAGATTAGATAATGTTGTTGGAAGAGAAGTTTGTAATAGGCAAGATTTTATTGTTCAAATTGCTTCAGCAGGATGTAAACCAACTGTTGTAAGAAGTGATTTATTAGCAGAACAAGATGTTGCTGTTTTCTGTCAATTACAAGCAATCCAGATTAATCCAAGTATTAAAGCAGAGTATATTAAGAATATTAATATTCAGCATACTGGAAAATTTCCAGAAGGAGTTAAGGGAGCTGCTTTTTATTCACCTAGAGCTTATTTTTCTTATCAAAAATCAATTTCAGGATTTGCAACTGCGAATAACATAGGTTATGCAATTATTGTTCTTAATAGACAGCCTAATGAAAATAATATGTCTGATTATGTTGAAGGAAATTTGACTTTAAAAATGACTTACCATACTCTTGGTGGTTTTGGAACTGGATTAACTGAAAAAACAATTCCTGTTTTAAGTGAAGATGAATGGATTGCAAGATATCCTGAATTTGTTTTTTTAGATGGTAAAGCTTATTTAAGAGTTGAAAAAGTTGATTCACAGAAAGTTTTAGTTTCAATTTATAGTGATGTAAATCATAGATTTGATTCTTTCACTTTGCAGAAAGGAGAATCTCAAGAAAAATCAATTTCAGGAGATTATTGTGGTGTAGGTTATAAAATGACTTATTTAGATGCTACTATTCCTGAAAAAAAAGCTACGTTAGAAATTGGAGGAGATAGAGTTGATCTTTATGCTGGAGAAAAATTTGCTAATGATGCTTGTCAAATAACTTCCATTAAACCTTTAGGCGCAGGGATGGGCAATGTTACTGGATGGTGTAGAACTGGAAGTGGGTCAACTAAATCCTTCTCTGTTAATATTGGATTAAATGCAGTTAAACTAACAATTGGTGTTGATAATGAAAGAACTTTTGATGTTGGAGATGAAGTTGGAGTTAACTCAAATGTTTTTTTGGCTGCGCAAAGTATTAAGAAAGAAAATAATATTCCCTTTATTGTTTTAGTTAAATTAAAAGAAGATGAAAAGTTTAATAGTGTATTAAAAGAAAAATCAAGAGCTTATGCTGAAAAAATATCCAGAATTAGTGATGAGTCAGAATGGAGCAATGATGAATTTGCAAAAGAAAATAGTGTTCTTGTAATAAAAAAAGGAGAGAAAAAAGCATTTGTTGATGGTTTTGATATAGAATTTTCAGATTATTTTAATCCTAATTCAAAGATAAAATCCGGAGATAACAAATTTGATGATTATTTTAACATGGCTATTGGTAGCTATAAAGTAACTAATCAGGAATATGGAAATACTCCTTTTAATAATGAAGAATTTAGCAATTATGGAATTGCCTCACTAACACAAGCAATATACCTCTCAAAATATGTTGGAAATAGTGTTGTTGATTATGAGTTAATAAAATTATTCAAAGAGAATTATCCTGATAGTTCTTTACCAGTTATTGATAATTATGATAATATTGAAATGATTGATTCTAGTGGGGCTATTCAAGTAGTAGATATTCAAGGAGTTACAACTACTATTAGATTAGTTTCTGTTGAAAATCAAGATCCAAAACATTCAGGTGTGATAATTTCAGTTGATGGTATTGAAATACCTGTAACATCTGAAAAAGAATATTTAGTATCTCCTTATTCAGATTCTGAGAAAAAACAAAGAACATCAATTTTACTTGAAACTTATGATGCTGAAAAAGTTAGAATTAGTGGAAAATGCTATGATAATGAAGGAAAATTAGTGGATAGTCAAACTGAAGAGATTGGTTTAGGTGGTTCAAAAGCAATTTGTGGAAAAGTAATTACAATTAATGAATTAAATTTTCAACAAGATGCTAAAATAAGAGTTGAACCAATCATAAGAAATGCAGGTACAGATATTAATATTAGTTATAAGATTGGAATTGAAAAAAGAGCAATTAAATTAAATCCTGCTAAAACTGCTGAAAGAATTAAAACTCTTAATGAAACAATTGTAAAATGGGAAGATATATCAAAGTCATTAGGAAGTTCAGTTAAAACATTAAAAGCTGCATGTTTAGTTACATCTGCAGCTTTACAAATTAAAAATTTATTTTCAAATTTAGGTGGAGGTGCAATTGCTAGACAAGAAGTTATGCAAAGTGAAGATGGCTGGGATGATATGTGTGCTGATGCAATGTCTCATGGTGGAAATCCTTCTGAAAAATACAGTAAACTTATGGTCCCAGGACCTTATGTAAGTTTAGATGATTGTTATGGAAAAAATGCAAAGTTAATTAATAGTGATGTTAGTTTTATGACTCAAAAAATAAGTTCAGTTAATGAAGAGATATCTAATTTTGAAGAAAATGGAGGATTTGTTAAATCTGGAGGTTTATTTGGAGGGAATGTTGTTGATACTGATGGAGCTAGGAAAGCATATATTCAAAAGTTACAAGGACAGTTAGGAAATAGCAATTTAGTTTTGACTGATGAAAATGGAGAAAATAAAGTTGATGTTGGAGAAATTATGAGTACTTCAAATTTAAGTATTCCTTATGATCAAGCTCGTGAAATTAGACTTTACACAAATATTTTATCTGATTCTGGAGCAAGTTCACAAATGAAAAAACTTGCTGAAAGAAATTTATATGGGATAATGGCTGAAGTTAAGGAAACTGCATATGTTGAAGCAAGAGCAAATAGTGTTGTTAGTGAAGTTAAAAATTCAAATGTAGTTGCTGGAAATTTTATTATGAGTACTCCACCATTACCTAGAGGACAAAATGCTGATGTTTATGATGGTGCTGTTGTTAGTGCAAGAGGAGAAAATTATGGAAAACCTGTTCAAGGGGTTTTATACCAAGGTGAAAAATATTATTTGGTACTTAAAGAATTAAATAATAATCAATATTCAATTGAAAAAATTTACAGATTCAATGCAGATAACTCGATAGGAAGTGAAGTTGTAAGAGAAAGTGAGGATAATTCTGAAAGAGAATTATGGAAGGAAATTAATAATCAGCATCAAGTATTTAAGAGATTTGATGAAGCTTCATATAATAATCCATTTAAAGAAGAAGCTGTTGTTAGATATTATGAAACAGAGCCATATAAGGGAATGCCTTCAGTTGTTCCAATTGATAATTTGAGAGGATGGTATGCTGCAACAAAACAAACATTGCCTGTTGGTGAAAATATAGAATCATATCAGGATTCTGGAAGAGTTTCTAGCTTTTGGTTATGTAATGTTGGAAAAAATGGAAGAGTTGAGTTTGATCAAGGTGTTGGTGATGATATTTGTCAGATGTTTAATATGTTTACTGGACAGCCAACAAATACTTTTAATGGATTATCTGAAAAAGAAACATCGACTTTAGTTAGCAAAGCTTTACAAGCAATACAACAAGCTGCAAATCAGTATAAATCGGGTGTAACTAAAGTTACAATATTAGGTAAATCATACAAAGTAGGTAATCCTGCTATTAATAATCCAGGTGCACAATGTCAAGATTTTATGTCACCATCTGATTGTAAATTAATGTTTAATGTTTGTGATCCAGTAATTTGTCCAGCTAGCAGATGTAATCTGGGGGGCAAGTATTATGTTAATGATGTTGTTCAGAGTGGAATTTTTGGTAGTTTATTTTTGTGCTTACCAAATTATAGAGAAGGAATAATTATACCTGTTTGTTTGACAGGAGTTCAGGCAGGTGTTGATAATTATATTTCAATATTAAAGGCTTCTCGTGATTGTTTACAAGAAAATTTGAATAGTGGTAAGTATGTAGGAATATGTGATGAACTTACTGCAATTTATACTTGTGAATTTTTTTGGAGACAAGCAGCACCTTTGATGAAAGTAATAATTCCTAAACTTCTAGAGATGTTTGTTGGTGGAGGAACAAGAGGTGGAGGAGAATATTTGAATGTTCAGTCTGCTTGGAGCAATATGGAAAGTTCTGTAAGTTATCTTACAACTACTTATGCACCAAATGCAATGAAATCATTTAAAATTAAGTCAACTGAAGAAGCAGGAACTCCAGTTTGTAAAGCATTTGTTTCTGTTAAGTTTGCTAAAAAATTCCAAAATTTAATCGAGCCCGAATCGCCATCACAGTTTAGTGCTTGGTTTGATGAAATAAAACAAACAAGTGTAACAATACCTGCAACATCTCAGTATAAAGTTTATTACCATATATATGCTGGAAAAGATCAAGGGACTTATTATTCTATTTATTTGAAAGACTCACCTGGAGAATCTTTCTATACTTCTTCAGGAATTTATCTTGTTGCAACAGGATATATTAACAAAGGAGAATATGCTGATGAAGCTGCTGATTTTACAGGCCCATCTGGATTCCAACAGTTATGTGTAAGAATTAATTATGAAGAAAAGTGTGGGTTTAAACAAGTTTCAACTTCATTTGCAATTAATTATCTTAGAGATACTTATATTGAAAATCAGATGACAAATACTCAAATAGCTTCTGAAAAAGAGTGTATAAGTGGAAGTGTTGATGCTCTTGCATTAATTAATCCTAATTTAGAAGCCGGAGTGCAGGAGACAATTTCACCAAGTATTTATCAAAGAGGTGTTATGAGAATTTGTGCAACTGATAATCCTGGAAGTACAACTGAACCAGAAAGATGGCAAGATGTTGGAAATTGCGGAGATACAAAAATTAGATGTTGGCTTGATAAAAATTCTGTTGCAGATGCATTTACTGCCGGAAATGTTGGTGTGAGAAATAAAACAATGGCTGAACTTAATCAAGCTGTTAGTGATTATATTAATAATGAGAAAGAAGGAATGCTGGGAGATGAAATTTCTTGGTCTAAATTTAGAGAAATAGAAGAAGCAATTCAAACAAATTTATTTGCTCATTCCGATGATTATACTAATGCAGAGAATATGGAAAAAGATGCTACAGTTATTCTTGCTAAACTTGATCAACTTGATGAGGAATATATACTTGATGAAACACAACAAGCAAGAGTTAGTTATGATAAATCAAGAATTCAAGATTCACTTGCAAGAGTTTATTATCATGTTTCATTAATTAAACAAAAAGAAGATATTGCTGCAAATCAAGGAATAACTGAAGTAATAACTTGTGAGGATTTAGAAGGATATTGGGTAGAAGAGTATATTGATTGTTTAGAAATGAGTGCTACTGATGTAACTAATGATGTTCATGTTGATTCACGTAAAGAAGGTTATGTTTGTTGTAAGCCTATTGAAGAAACAAATGGAGAAACTGAAACTGGGGGAGAAAATGAAGTAAATGGAGAGACAACTGGAGGAGAAACTGAAGGAGAAGTTGAAGAGACTGTTTTATCTTCAGATTCAACTATAGAAGAAAAAACAGTTTTTGCATGTATTTATTTTCAACAAGCAGGTTATTCAAAAGAACAAACTGCAGGAATTATTGGAAATTTAATGCAAGAATCACAATTAGATCCAAAAAATATTGGAGATAATATGTGCACTGATAGTGATGCTTATGGTCTTGCTCAATGGTGCAATGAAAGAAGAACTAAAGTAGAAAATTATATTAAAGAAGTTGCAATAGAAGCTAATAAAGATGATAGTGATTTTAATATACAATTTGCAGCACAATTACATTTTATTCTTGTAGAGTTAGATTCTACTTATTCATCTGCTAAAACAGATTTACTTAAACAAACAACTGTTTCAGGTGCTGCACTTAGTTTTAGAAGTAAATATGAAAGACCTAGTGCTCAAGATCAAACAAGTAGAGTAAATTATGCTAATGAAGCGTATGAGATTTGTAAGAATATTAATTTAGAAAGTAGTAGTTCTGGAAGTTCATCTAAAAAAGTTTGTTTAGATGCTGGACATTTAAGTACTGATGATTATGATAGAGGATTTGTTGATAGTCCTTGTATTGATACAAATATTGATATTGGTAAATGCAACGAAGGAAGAAATAATGAGTTTATTGTTGATAAAATAGATACAAAATTAAAATTAGCAGGATATACTACTGTTTTAACAAGACCTTCTCAGTCAGAGTTTGATGGTGATTCTGATTCAGAGATTAACTTAAGATGGAAAAAAGCTAATGAAGAAAAATGTGATATTTTTATTAGCATACATAGTAATGCTTATGATGGAAGTTCTTACGGAATAAATATATTTCTTGCTGATGAAGATTTTAATAATCGGAATAGTAAAGAATTTCTTTTAAATAATTTTATTATATCCAAAATTAAAACTGCTTTTGACACTAAAACTGCAATAACTTATCCAGATACAGTTTCTAGAACTCAAAGTCTTGCAGTATTAAGACATACAGATATGCCCGCAATTTTAATTGAAGTTGGATCTCATGATAATTTAGAAGATGCTAAAAAACTTATTAATTCATATCGTATGGATAAAGTTGCTGATGCTATTGTTGAGGGTGTTAATGAATATTTTGAATCTTAATTATGTTACAATAATTATAAAAAGACAAATTTAAAAATATAGGATGTTTGAAATTATATTAAATAAGAGGCTGAAAATTGAAAGAATCAAATAAAAAAGGACAATTAACTTTGTTTGTTATAATAGCTTTAGTAATTGTTGTAGCAGTTATTTTGTTTTTTGTTTTTAGTGAAGGTGCAAGAGGTTATTTTAAAAAAACTTTCTTTACAGGAGTATTTGTTCCAGATAGTGTACAAGAAGTTGATAATTATATAACTGACTGTCTTGAAAAAGTTGTTTCAAGAGTAATTATTGTTAACGGTTTGCAAGGAGGATATTATAATACTCCTAATTCAGCAGTATATTATAATTCATATCAAGATCTTCTTGATAGGTATGTTCCCCTTTATATTGACAAAGGAGAAAATATATTGACAAAAGAAGAGCTTGAGAGACAGATTTCGATTGGAGTAGAAGAACAAATGACAAAATGTATTAATTTTAGTATCTTTGATACAGAGATTGAATATGATTTTTCTGATCTAAAGGCAAGTTCAATTATTTCTGAAGGACAAGTAGCTGTTAGTCTTAATTTTCCAGTTTCTATAGATGTAAAAGATACAAAGAGTAGTATAGAAAATTTTGAAGCAACTGAAAAGACAAATTATTTGCTTTTATATAATCTTAGTAAAGAAATAACTTATAGACAATTGGATGAGGGAAGGTTTATTTGTTTAACTTGTATAAAAAGAATGGCTAATGAACAAGGAGTTGATGTTTATATTCAAGAGAGTGATGATAATGTTAATAATATTCATGTAATGATATATTATCTTTCAAAAAATGATATTGATTCAGATAATTTAGAAACATTTTCATTTGCTCATAAATTTTATATGGAGGACTTTGAAGAATATGCATAATAGATTCTATCATTTTTGTATTTTAGTTGTTTTTTTAACTATATTTTTTGAATTAGTTTCTGCTCAAGATTTAATAACACTAAATCCTACTACTGAAAGCTGCTACTCAATTTCAAAGTCTTCAGATTCTTTAATTTTAAAAGTTAGTGATATTGAATGCCCTATAGGACAAGCTATTTCACCAAATTTAGATAATGATGCAGTTGTTGCATCAAATGTAATAGTATCTATTAATAATAGTGGAGCAGTTATTGATTTTTATAAAGATAATAGTAAACTCTATTTGTATAATTCTGGACAATATCAAGTTTTTGATAAGATTAAAAAATCTTCAGAAATTAGAACTTCTAAAGTTACTTTAAATTTTGAAGGGAATATTATTGGAGCTGATTTTATTACTGATAATTCTAATGAATACTCTTTTTATAAAAATAAAATTAAATCTCCAAAAGATACTAAGATTTATTATAGTTTAGAAAATGAAGGTGATTTTATTCATCATATTAATATTTCATTACCTTATGGGATAAAATTAAACGATGATTTTTTAGTTATAGATGGTCAGCAGGATAATAATGAGATTTATGATGTAAAAATAATTGGAGAGGAGATAAAACTTTCAAATGGAATGATTCTGAATAATGGATTTTTAACTTATCTTTATCAAGGAAGATATTCTGTTAGTGTTGGTGATTTTGCAAGAGTTAATGGTTTGAAGATCAATGCTTTATCTGAAAGTGTTTTTTTATTTGATCCAACTAAAGATTCTTTATTTGAAGATTTAAAAAATTTTAGCGAGATTAATAGCATATTTTTAGAAGATGATTACAAAAGTTTTATTATTAATATAACTGAAGGAATTGAACTTTCTTTTTCACCAGTTATATCAGTTAATTTAGGAGGAAAACTACCTATTGATTTAAGTAGAGCAAATGATGATAACAGATGGTATTATCTTGGAGATAAAGATGATAAAGATTATAAGGATGTAACAAAAATTAATACTAAGTTTATTTCTGAAAAATTATATGAACCTTCTAATGAGTGGAGTAGCGATGAAATTAAACAGTATGATGAAAGAACATTGATTATGGCTAAAAAGTATCAAAAAAAACATTTCTTAGAAATTGATGGTTTTGTAGGAGTAGACACACTTTCTTCTATTTTAGGATTTCCAGATATCAACTTAAAAGCAAGTAAATCAAAAATTTATTTTGGAAAGGGTGATGTTGGAGAATATGTAATAGAATTGAAAAAATTATTTGGGTTAGATTATAATAAATCTAATGAATTTGATGATGAATTGTATAATCAAATTATAAATTATCAAAAGAGAAATAAGCTTCTTGCTGATGGAAGAGTTGGAGATGAAACAATATATCAAATGAGAAAAGATTTTATTAAAGGTATTTTATTTTATGATGTGTATCTTATTAAAAATATAGATTATCTTCAATCATCTATTTCTGGATCTGATGAAGGACCTATTTTTTCAATTGATTCAGGTATTTTAATTTTTAAATCAGATGATAAAGAATATTCTTTTAATGCTACAAATCCTCTTGAAATTAGAAGAGAAATTTTTAAACAAGATAACTTTATCTTTTTTATAAAAATTTTTGTGGGATATATTGATATTTTTTCTGATAAAATTGATGAGTTATATTTGAAGGATTATAAAGGCCGGGTTAGTTTACTTCTTGATTCGTTAGGTAATTATGCAAATAATTTTTTTAATTTTTTTAAAAAAGGTAATCTAGAGAAATTTACTCGAAACCTTTTTAATCAAGGAAATAATTTAGATCAGCTAAATACTTTTGATGAAAATGATTTATCTAGTCTTGATGAAAGAATAAAATATTCTTGTTATTATTTTCAGATTAATGGATATTCAGCAGAACAAGCTGCAGGAATTATTGGAAATTTAATTGTTGAATCACCAGGATTAGATTCAACAGCTTATGGAGATTATGGAAAATCTTATGGTATTGCACAATGGAAAGGGGATCGATTAGTTAATCTGAGGTCATTTGAATCTGTAGCTGGTTTGTCTTATTCTGATTTTAAAACACAGTTAGAATTTATCCTTGATGAATTAGACAGTTCTTATTTTAGTAATGCTAAAAAGGATTTACTTAGACAAGAAACAGTTGAAGGTGCAACAGTTAGTTTTATGAATAAATTTGAAAAACCAGGAATTCCTCATCAGAATAGACGTGTTAGTGAGGCTCTAAAAGCTTATGAGATTTGTAAAACAGGAGCAGTTCCTATTAAAGAAGTAAGATATCCTAAAGATTTAGATGCAACAAAAAAGATTTGTCTTGATGCTGGACATGGTGATGGTTATAATCCTTTTGATACAAATGTTTGTACAGAGAGAAATATTGATATTAGTTTTTGTAATGAAGGAATAAATAATCGGTTGACTGTTGAAAAAATTGAAAAAAAATTTGAGGAGTTATGTTTTACTCAAGGAACTTGTTACGATTTCTATTTAACAAGATCTGGTACTACCGATGTTGGACTTATGACTAGAACTGAATTAGCTAATGATCAAAAATGTGATATTTTTATTAGTATACATAGTAATTCTGGAAAGCTTAGTGGAACTTTAACACTTATTGCAGATGGTGCTTTTAATAATAAAAATAGTAACGCTTTACGTTTAGCTAATATTATTCAACCAAAAGTTGCAAGTGCCTTTGGATCTTCAGATTTAGGTGTTAGATCAGATATTGAATCTAGAACTAAATCTCTTGCTGTTTTGAGATATACTGATATGCCTGCAATTTTAATTGAAATAGGATATTATGATAATCCTACTGATGTAGTAAAAATACTTGATGATAATTATAGGAGTGTTGTAGCTGATGCAGTTGTTAGTGGTGTAGAGGAATATTTTAAGGTTTAATATATTAATAATAAATATAAAAATATGAATAAATAATTGGAGTAAATAAATGTACTATCTAAGTAAAAAAGCTCAGATAACTCTTTTTATAATAATTGGATTATTAATCATTGTGTTTATTATCTTTTTTTTTGTATTTAAAGACCAAATTAGTGTAAACAATCCTGATATGAATATTGAAGAAGTTGATGAAGTTAAGATTTTTATGGAAGATTGCTTGAAATCTTCTTTGGAAGAAGCAGTTGATCTTATTATGTTAAATGGAGGACTATCTTTTTTTGAAGAAAGAAGTTACATTTATTATAAAGGAAATGATTTTTATAACAGTAGCTATGTTCCATATTATTTTGATGTAAAAAATGGAGAAAATTTACCGGGAATAAGTAAATTAGAATCTGATCTTTCTTTTTTAATTGGTGAAAATGCAGCATATTGTTTTTATCTGCTTAATTATTCAGAGGAGGGAAATTCAAATGTTCTCTTTGATATTAGTAAACTTTCTGCATCTAATTTTAAAACAAATATTCTTAAAGGAGTTGTTAAAACTCAAATGTACTTACCCATTTATGTTAAAGTAAAAGATTCAAGTTTTCAAATTGAATCTTTTGAAGCAGAAGTTAATTCAAACTATTTAGATTTATACTTAGATTCTATTAAGATTGGTGAAATACAACAAGAGAATAATGAATTGTTGTGTTTTACTTGTGTTGATGAATTTTCTAATAGAGAGAATATTTCAATTAAAATAAGTCATAATTCTCTTGATTATCCTAATTATGCATATATTTATGAATTAAATAAATTTAATCCAAACAGAAATAAACAAGAGGTTTTTAGGTTTGCACATAAATTTTACAATGAATAGTAAAATAAATTATACTTTTTTTGAAATTTTGTTATTACTAATTTTATCTTCTTTTTTAGTTTATTCACAAGAACAGTATTTAGATGATTCTGGTGAAAAAGAACCAGGAATTATTGAACAAATTCCTGTTAGCCAATCAACTAGACTAGACAGTTTAATTGATAAGTTTGGAAAAGATGATCTCTTTAAAGAATTAGGATGGAAGGATATTAGTACAGATAATTCAGAATACATTTTTTTTAGTCATAATTCAGATTCTTTAAAATTTGAATTTAAATCTCCGAGTAGTTCTTTAAATTACTATGATTCTGGAGGAATAAAAAGAAGTTTTAATAATATAATGCCTGCAACAACCAAAATTCCTTCATATTTAGAGTTTGATCTAAATGGTAATTTAAAAAAGTCTAATTTTCAAGTAGGGAATGATGGAGGGAATTATAATTTAGGTAATACTGAACTATCTGCTCCAGAAAATTCAGTAGTTAATTACGATTCTCAAACAAAAAAAATAGATATTTCTTTAGAAAAAGGAACAAAAATTAATGAAAATTTAGCAACTTTTTTAGGAAATAACATTGACGGTGTCGATTTTTCAAATTCAGATTCTTTAAAAGTTGGTGAAAAAAGTGAAAGTATTAGGGGATTAAGAGGTTTTTTTGGATTAGAAACCGAAGGTGCTAGAGGAGATATAGTTGATAAGGATTTTGAAAATGCTGTTAAAAAATATCAAGAAGATAATGGATTAAAATCAGATGGAAAATTAGGATCAGAAGTATATTCCTCTGTTAGATATAAAATCGAAAGTAAAAGAGAAAAAATTTTAATTCATGGCGAAGATGTTACTTTACCTGATTGGAAAAAATTGGAAAAAGGTTCTTTGAAGTATACTTCAGAGGGATACTTTGTTCCAAAAGGAGAATCTTCAACTGTTTCAGGTTTTGATATTAATCCTAATAGTGATGTTGCTTTATTTGAAGATAAAACTAAAAGTTATAATTATCTGAACATTAAAGAAGATGGAAGTTATGATACTTTTAGTAATGATGAAAAGGGGTTTGGATTTAAGTACAATTCAAAATTATCCCTTCCAAATATTGATTTTAGTAATAAAAATGATTGGTTAAAAATTGGAGATACTAGACTTAATCAGGAAGAAATAAAACAATTAAGAGGTTTTTTTAATCTTCCTACTGAAGGAGAAGGAGTTAATGTGATTGATGAGGATTTTAGATCAGCTGTTCAATCCTATCAAAATAAACATAATCTTTTTGCAGATGGAAAATTAGGTCCAAAAGTTTATGAAAATATGAAAAATTATCTTTCAAATGATATATATTTAGATAGAGTTGAATCTTTACCTGATTTGAAATTTGATAATTCAGAATACTTAAAAATTGGAGATTATCGTGAAGATGTTAGAGAAATAAAAAAATTTTTTGGATTAGATTCTAGTGGAAGACAAGGAGCTTTTGTTGATAAAGATTTTGAAAATGCTGTTAGAACATATCAAAAAGAAAATGGTTTAAAATCAGACGGTATTCTTGGTTCTCAAACTTATCAAAGTATGAAAGAAAAGTTAATTCCAAGAGATAAAATTTTTGTTAATCTAAAAAATTCTAAAGTATACTTTAATAGTGAAAATAATGGTTTTAATGCTGAGATTTATGATAAGGGTGAAGCTAAAATACAAGTTGGTTCTGAAAATTTAATATTAAAAGATAAAAAAATTTTAATTAATCCTTCAATTGGAACAGGGGCACACCCTTTTAAAGTTAGAGATAATTATAAAAATACATTTACTCAGTTAGAGCATAATCTTGCTATTGGTGGTTTTGGAACAGATATTGAAAGAGCTAAAAAAACTTATGATGTTTTTTTAAATAAGTATGGTTCTAAAAGTCATGCTAGTGCATGTGGAAGAGGGGCAAGAAATTATTATGAAACTTTAGGAATGACCAATTCTCAAATTCAGAATGCATTTGGTTCTAATACAGAATGGTATGCTTGGCAGATTAAGGATAAAATTAAAAATGCAGGAGGTCAAGTAGATATTCCTTTATCTCAAATTCAACCTTTAGATGTGTTACATATTGGTAAAATTTCTAATAAAAATTTTGGACATTATTCTAGACTTGGAGGTAATCCAGATGTAGGCGATTTTCGTCATGTAGGTGTTGTTGTAGGTTATAAAGATGGAGAACCCTTAATTTTTAATGCAGGATTTAAACAAGGACCTATGTTATCTAAACTAAGTGAGTTAGAAAATTATTATGGAAAGAATTCTTATTCCTTTTCTAGACCTAATTGGGATAATGCTAATGTTAATCCTAGCAATTTTGGTTTTGATTATTCTTCAAATGTTCTTCTTGTAGCATAATGTAATTTTTGTATCTAAATTAAATTATTCAATTCAATTTTTTATGAATAAGATAACATTTAAAACCTGTTTATTTATTATTTTAATAAGCGGGAGTGCCGGAGTGGTCAAACGGGGTGGACTCAAGATCCACTAGCTTAGTGCTTGCGTAGGTTCGAATCCTACCTCCCGCATTTTTTTAAATTGAATTTTTTATATACTATGTATTTGCTCTACAAATTTATCTTCTATATCTGATAAAAGTTCATTAGATATTTGTATGCCTTTTATTATTTCAGGGTTATTTGGATATAATTCTTTATAAACTTCAAGAATTACTCTCATTTCACATAATCCTTTATACATTGAAAGAATACCTCTCGTATCAATAGGGTCTATAAGGTCATTTTTTTGATTGACTTTTGTTAGTCTAAGCATTTCTGCTGTAAAATTATATTTTTTAGTTATTTCAAATATCTTTTCTTCTAAGTATTCTCTATCAATCATTTTATCAACATAATTAATCCAATAAGAACTATAGTTATAAGAATTAATAGAAATAAAACTATAGGTAAGATTATTAATGAGTCTGGAACATTTAAACTATTAGATTTTCTAGTTGAGATTATAGAAGAATCTTCATTTAAACCACAAACATTTCCAAATTCAATACTCTTTACTCCATCATTTATAACTTCTCTTTGAAGTTTGTTATTTACACATTTCCAATCACCATACTCTATTGAGGGTTGAGTTTCTCTTTCATTTTCCTTATCTGTGCATCTATGTTTAGGGATTATAGGATTTGGATTATCATTATCGTCATCTGAATTTTCAGATTCTTGTGTAGTAAAACCTACAGTTACAGGATTAGACCAAATTATTTCTGAAAATGTTAAGGGTATTATATTTATTATTAATAATGTTGAAATTATTAACAAAATTAATTTGTTTTTCATTAAGTTTTTGTATTTTTTTAGTATTTAAATTTTTCTATTGTAACTACTTTATTTTAGTTACAAAATAATCAAAATTAAAGCAAAGCTTTAAAAAGTTTTCCCTGCTTAATTTATAAATATTACTAAAATTATTAAATTAACTTTTTAAAACTTAATAAAATGGCTTCAAACACTAAAAGATGTCCGGAGTGCAATAGTACAAATCTTACTTATGATGATGAGAAGGGTGAATTAATTTGTAATGATTGTGGACTTCTTATAGAAGAAAAAATGGTAGATACAGGTGTTGATCTTTCTGGAAAATTTGATAAATCAGAGAAAAAAGGAAGAGGTGGAGCTCCAATGAGTATGCAAAAGTTTGATAAAGGACTTACAACTAATGTTGGAGAAATTTCAGATATATATAAACTTGATACTAATACTACCCGAAAATTTTTAAGATTAAAAAAATGGCAGGAAAGAGTTTCTACAAGTATCGAAAGAAATTTGAGACTTGCTATGGCTGAACTAAGAAGAGTTTCATCTTATTTGAATTTACCAACTGTTGTTGGTGATGAAGCTGCTAGAATTTATAATTATGTTTTACAAAGAGGATATGTAAGGGGTAGAAGTATGGAATCGGTTATTGCTGCATGTATATATGCTGCTTGTAGATCATATAATATTCCTAGAACACTTGATGAAATTGCTCAAGCATCTGATATGGAAAGAAAAGAAATTGGAAGAACATACAGATTTATTATAAGAAAGTTAACAATTAAAGTTACTCCAAGTTCTCCAGACGATTACATATCAAGATTTTCAAGTATCTTACATTTATCTCCAAAAACTCAGAATCATGCTCTTAAAATTCTTAAAAAAGCAAATGATGAAGAATTAACTTCAGGTAGAGGTCCGGCAGGAATTGCAGCTGCTGCTTTGTATGTTGCAGCATTATTGAATGACGAGAAAAAAACCCAGAGAGAAGTTGCAGATGTTGCAGGAATTACAGAAGTTACAATAAGAAATAGATATAAAGAGCTTATTGAAAAGTTAGGTCTTGAAGATAAGATGAAGCTGAATGAACTTGAAAAAAAAGGTGCTGCTAAATAATTATTTTTTTGATTTATTATTTTAAGATAATTATTGTTAGAATAATTTCTTTTTAATTTAAATATACTCTTTATTTTTATTCAATTAAAACACCTTGAACACAACCTTCTTGAGATGGTCTGTTAGTTACTTTAGCCTTTCCAGCTTCTGTTTCTACAATAGAACCTTTAGTAAGAATATTTTGTCTTGCAAGGAAGTGATTTGATGGAGTTTCAATAACATTTTTTATTTTAACAACTCTTGATTTTTTTGTTTTTAAATCAGTAAGATTTATCTCATTTGCACTAAGCATAACTATTTTTTTGTTACCGCCGATAGTTTTTAACTTTTTAACTTTTTTTTCTTTTAATTTTACAACTCTATTTATTCCTGTTAATTCATATTTCTTTTTTTTTCTTGATCGATGGTATTTTCCACCAGTTAGTTTTCTTCCATGTTTCATGAAAATAATATTTAAAAGATGGTTTAAATATCTTTGCTTTGATATTATTTTTTTGAATTTTTTTTGAATTTTTTTAACAAAAACATTTAAAAAGATGAATACTCAAGAATGATTATGGCTAAAGGAATAGAAAGACCTCTTGACCTTCTGAATAACTCAAAAGGAAAAGAAATCTTGGTGCAGCTAAAGAGTGAGAAACAACTCGTTGGAACTCTTCTTGCATTTGATATCCACATTAATGTGGTATTAGATAATGCAAAAGAAATGCAAAACAATGAAGTAAAAAGAAACATTGGGTTGACTTTTTTGAGAGGAGACACAATTGTTTTTATTTCACCAGCATCATCAGTTTCTAAAGAGGACTAAGTCAGTTTTTTTTATTTTCTGACACCCAAAGAATTCTAAAATTTTGGTGTGTTAAGACTTAGCGAGAGCTCAAGTAAAATTGGTTTCTTAAAAGTATATAAATGCATTTTTATTAATAATTTATAAAATGACAGAAAAAATTGAAGTTAGTTTTTTGGGAACTGGAAGTGCTGTGCCAACAGCAAAGAGAAATCATCCCGCAATTTTGTTGAACTATAAAGCTGAAAGCATACTTTTTGATTGTGGAGAAGGAACTCAGAGACAGTTTAGGAAAGCTAAGCTAAATCCTTGTAAGCTTACTAAGATATTTATTACTCACTGGCATGGAGATCATGTATTGGGAATTCCAGGATTATTACAAACCTTATTTTTTAATGATTATAGAAAAACTCTTGATATTTATGGTCCAAAAGGAACAAAGCATTATATTAGTTTGATGATGAACATTTTTGTTAATGTTGGAAGACTTAAGGTAAATATTCACGAAATTTCTAGTGGAAAAGTTGTTGAGAATGAAGATTTTGTTGTATTGGCTGAAGAGATGAAACACGGAACATCTTGTTTAGCTTATAGCTTTGTTGAAAAAGATAAGATTAGATTAAATAAAACTAAATTAACTAAGTTAAAAATTCCAAATTCCCCGATTCTTGGAGAGTTAAAACAAGGAAAAGACATTATTGTTAATGGAAAAACTATTCCTGCTTCTGATGTAAGTTATCTTGAAAAAGGAAAGAAAGTTACAATTGCACTTGATACAAGAGAGACTGTTGGTTTGGTTGATTTTGCTAAGGATTCAGATTTATTTATTTGTGAATCAACATATATTGATGAAGAAGATATAGCTAAAGAATATGGACATATGACTCTTGCAAGTGCTACAAGAATTGCAAAAGAAGCTATTGTTAAGAAATTAGTTTTAATGCATCTTAGTCAAAAGTATGAAAAATCTGAAAATAAAATATTTATTCTTGCAAAAAAAATGTTTAAGAATGTAATAATTGCTAAAGATTTAATGAAGATTTCTTTGTGATTTAAAATAGTTAATTATTTAAAGCAAGACCTGTGTTGGAATTTATGAATCGAAGGGACTTTTTAAAAACAGGAATTTTAGGAGTAGTTGGTTATTTTGGAAATTCTTTTATTTCTTTTGCTGATGAAACTATTAATTCTTTTATGAATGATGTGAAAATATCAACTTATCTTGGAAATTCTCAAAGAAAATATTATGGTGAAGGACAAATATCTAATTTGAATGTTAGAAAAAAATATTTTTTAGGTTCTGGAAAAACAATTGTTGGAAAAGAAACAAAAGTTTGGTCTGGTGCTGGTTGGACAGGGCAGCCCTTACTTGTAAATCAAAATGGAATTGATTATTTAGTTATTGGTGCTTTTGATCATAATCTATATAAAATAAGAAGAGATAATTTTGAAACACAATGGAAATATCAGTTTGATGATGTTATAAAAGGTACAGGAACAATAATTCAAACAGAAAGAGGATTAGAAGTAATTCAAGGAAGTAGAAAAGGAAATAATAAAAATAACTCTTCAAATGAAGTTCCAAGTATGAGATCTATAAGTTTTGAAACTGGTGAAGAAATTTGGAGAAAAGACATTGAAAGAACAGCAAGTTATAGTCGAGATATGGATAGCAGTGCTCTTGATTTAATGAATGGAGAAGTTTTTGCAGTTGGAGAAAATGCTATTGGTTATTTTTTAGACAAAAATGGAAAAGAGGTATCAAGAGTTAGGTTGTTTGAAGAAGGAGACGCAAATAAACATAGAGGTAATTTAGTTGCTGAATCATCACCAGCTAGATTTGATGATATGATTTATATTTCATGTGGTTCAGGACATGTTTATGGTATTGATATTTGTGAACGAGAGATTGTATGGAGACATGATATTGGTTCAGATTTAGATGGAACTATTTCAATTGATGAAAGTGGATGTTTATACTGTCCAATTGAAAAGCAGTATATTGCTGGAAATGGCGGAGTTATAAAATTAGATCCAAAAAAACAAAATTCAGTTCAGTGGTTTTTGCCAACAAAGAATAGAAAATTTGCATCTTGGGATGGTGGAGTTATTGGTTCGGTTTCTCTTAATGATTTGTATTGTAAAGAAACAGACAACAAATTATTTGCATCACTTGCAATCGATGGAAATTTATATTTGGGATCTCAAATAGAAATAACTGGAGAAAAAGTGAAAGGACCTGATGGTGAAATTTTTTATGATACTCCTAAATTATATTCTGTTCAAAGTTTAGCACCTTCAATATCAACACCAATTTTTAGTCAAGGAAATAAAATAATTGCTCCAACTTATGGTGGTGTTTTTTTGCTTGAATATGAATTTACTGATTTAAAAAATGAAAATTTGGAAATGAAAATTTTATCTCATGCTTTGAATGGTATGTCTTTTGAAGCAACTCCTGTTGTTTGGGATGATTGTGTTTATATTGCTTGCAGAGACGGTTATCTTTATGAATTAAATGATTAAAATTTGTAATAGAAACATTTTAAATATCTTATTTCTCTTGATTTATTATTAGAAAGCTCCCGTAGCTCAGCCTGGATAGAGCACTAGCCTTCTAAGTTAGGGGTCGAAGGTTCAAATCCTTCCGGGAGCGTTTATATTCTAGGAAGGATTTTTCAAATACCTGAGCACATTAGTGCGAATGGTCACCAAAAATCAAAGATTTTTTAGTGCCTTCCGGGAGCGTTTATATTCTAGGGATTTGAACATGTTTATCTTTATCATTTTCTCATTAAAAAACTTTAAATAGTGAAAATTCTATTTGTAGATAATGTCTACAAAGTCTACAACAATAAGAATTAGTTCTAGTACAAAGGAAAAAATTGAGAATTTGGATTTTGTAAGAAAAGACACTTTTGATGAAATTCTTTTGAAATTAATTGATTTTTATGAGAAAAACAAGAAAAATATGAAAGGAACTTTGAAAGAAGGTAAAAAATGAAAAGAAAGATTTTTCTTTTTTTGTTTGTTATATTTCTTATATCTTTTGTTTTAGCTTCAGAATTGACTTTTTTGTCTTTAACTCCTGCAAGTGGAATAAGTTTAGTAAATACATCCATAGAAATTAATGTTTCAATTAGCGAACCAAATTTAAATTCGCTAATTTACAATTGGAATGGAACAAATTATACAATTTGCAATGATTCTTTAGTTTTAATGATGAATTTTGAAAATTTATCAAGTCTTGGAGAAAATGCAACACATGTTGTTGATAATTCAAAATATTCAAATAATGGGGCAATTATTGGAGGAACTTTATGGAATAATTCTGGAAAATATGGTGGAACTTATCAGTTTGATGGAGTTAATGATTATGTGAGTATTCCAAATTCTAATAGTTTAAATCCGAATTATATTACTCTTTCAGCCTGGATTAAATCAAATAATATTTCAAATTCAGACTCTGGTGCTCCGCTTGCTGCAAAAGGTAATGGTGCTGGGGGAGAAGTATGGGCTATGGATTTTGTAGATCCAGGTAATGGATCATCTAATCAATTAAGGTTTTATTTTTGGAAAGGGGGTGGCGCTTATGGTTGTAGTTCTATATCTAGAATATCTCCTTATCAATGGTATTATGTGGTAGGAATGTATAATGGAACTACTATCTCTATTTATGTTAATGGTATTTTGGATATTAATTGTTCTGCAAATCAAGGAGCCTTAAGTTCAAATACTCATATTGTTTCAGTTGGTTCAAGGCAATCTGGGAGTGCAGATTATGATTTGAATTTTAATGGATCAATAGACGAAGTTAGAATTTGGAATCGGAGTTTAACACAAGATGAGATTCAACAATTTTATATGTCTAATCTACAAAAGTTTAATCAGACTCAATGGTATCTTTATGTTAATCAAAGTAAAAATTCAACAACTGGATTAACAAATGGGACATATTTCTATCAAGTATTTGCAACAAATTATTCTGGAAATTTAAACTCAACAGAGCAAAGAATAGTAACTATTGGGAGAGAAATAGATACAACTTCTCCTGCAATTAATTTTACTAACCCTACTCCTGCAAGTGGAATAAGTTTAGTAAATACATCAATAGAAATTAATGTTTCAATTAGCGAACCAAATTTAAATTCGCTAATTTACAATTGGAATGGAACTAATTTTTCTTTTTACGATTCAACTCTGAAGTTAATGTTTAATTTTGATAATATAACTTCAATTGGTGAGAATACAACAAAGGTTGTTGATATTTCTGGATTTGCAAACAATGGAACTTGTTTTAATTGTCCTATTTGGAATTCTTCTGGAAAGTTTGGAAGTAGCTATCAATTTGATGGCATTAATGATTATTATTCTATTCCAGATTCATCTAGTTTGGATGGTTATAATACTCATACAATATCTGTTTGGGTTTATCCCAATAATTATTCTCAACAAGTTGTAATAATGAAAGCAACAGATTCATGGATGGGATGTATATATGGAATTGAACTTGAAGCAAGTGGAGCAATTAGAGCTCATGACCATAATACAGACAATACTAACATTGTTGATTTTCAAGGAGGGAATTATTCTAAAAATAGTTGGAATCACATTGTTTTTGTTCTTAATTCCACTCACGGAATAATATACTTAAACGGAATCGCAGTTAATTCTTCTGTAAGGAGTTCTGGAACTCTCGACAATAATAATTATCTTGTGTCAGTAGGAGCAAATCAAGCAGCAACTTATACTAGATATTTAAATGGATCTATAGATGAGCTTAGAATCTGGAATAGAAGTTTATCTGCAAATGAAGTTTATCAAGAATACTCTTCAAACTTGAATAAATTTAATTCAACTCAGTGGTATCTTTATGTAAATCAATCACAAAATGCCACAAATAGATTGATGGATGGAACTTATACTTATCAGGCATTTGTAACTGATTCATCTGGAAATTTAAACTCAACAGAGCAAAGAACAGTAACAATTAATTCAAGTAATTCTATAACTGATTGTACTGAAATAAATTCTCCTGGAAGTTATATTCTTGCGGCAAATATTACTAATTCCACTTCAACATACTGTATAAAACTTTTAACAAGTAATATTAGTTTAGACTGTCAAGGTCATACAATTGATGGTAAGGATACTTCTGGCACTTACGGCATTTATGCTTTAGGTAGTTATTCAAGTACTTTCAATAATATAACTATACTTAATTGCAAAGTTAGTGATTGGTTATATGGGATTTATTTGTATTATTCAAGTAATATTACTATAAATAATACCAATTCCAGCAGTAATATTTGGGCAGGTACTTATTTATTGGGTTCAAATACAGTAAGTATAACAAATAGTCAGTTTGATAACAATCTGTGGGGAATTTATTCCTCTTCCAGTAATATTATAGTAAATAATACTATAGCAAATTCAAATGGTTGGGATGGAATAACTTTAAATTATGTTTCAACAGTTTCTAATTCTGTTTTTAAGAATAATGGAATGTATGACTTAAATTTTGGTTCAGAGTCTTGCAATGGATTTTATAATAATTTAACTGGAACTGGAGATAAGCCAATATTTTTTTATAACGGAACAATTAATTTAAATGGGTGGAATAATAATGTGAGTGAAATTATTTTATGTAATGCAGACAATTCTAATGTAAGCAATATAAATTTGAGCGGAGTTGATTCAAATGGTTTCTTTATTCATTATAGTGACAATATTAATGTAACAAACATTAATTTAACAGATTTATATGAAGGTATCTATTATAGTTATGGAGATAACAGTTATTTCAGCAATATTATTGGAGTTTCGAGCTCTTCTTCTGCAATTTTAGCAACTTATGCAGTTAATCTTACTATAACAAATGATGTTTTTGTATCAAATGGTAAAGGAGTACTTTTTTCATATGTTAGAAATTCTTCAATTTTTAATGTTAATATGACTAGCAACTCTATGGGAATTTTTTTACAATCATCTTCGCAATATAATACTTTTTACAATACTAAATTTAAAAATAATTATTATGGGATTTATTTTTCTCCCCCAACTAATACAAATAATAGAATTTACAATAACTTTTTTAATAATACTGAAAATTTATACTTCTTGGCAGATTCTGTGTCTATACATGAGTTTAATACTACAAAACAAACAGGAACAAGAATATATTCTAATGGAATAGAAATAGGTGGAAATTACTGGGCAGATTATTTAGGTGCAGGATATTCTGAAACATGTAAAGACTTGGACGGAGATGGCTTTTGCGATTTGGAGTTTAATGTAACAACTGACGGGAGGAATAAAGATTATCTTCCATTAAGTGGAAGATATGGAAATGATTCAATTTATCCAATCTTTTTTAATTATTTTGACAATAATGCAACATTTGTTGAAAGTGGAATAGCATTATTTAATGTGACAATAAATAATACAAATGGAACTGTAATATTTCAAATAAACTCTACAACAAATTATACCGCACAAAATTTAACTTCAAATGTTTATAATATTTCTATAAATCTTTCAAATGGAACTTATACTTATTATTGGCATTCTTATGGAAATGGAACTTCATATAATTATAATTTAACAAAAGGAAGATATTACACTATTAATGAAACTCTTTATGATAGGGATAATGATGGTGTTCAAGATAGTTCAGATAATCTTGAAGGAAATGAGTCAGATGTTACAAAAAGTGGTGTAAATAGTTTAAATATAACTGTCAGTGGAAATTCTACATCTGGAAGTTATAATAATACTCAGGAAGTGGTATTTTATGATTCTGGTGTTAGAATTGTAAATTTTACATATAATTTTTCTTTAGCTGAACTTGATTTAAGCAAGGTAATTATTATTAAAGATACAAATTATATTATTGTTAATTTGTCTGGACAATTACAAGCTAAATATAACAAAACTCTTTATTTGATAGACAATAGCTTTATTTCTTTATGTGTTAAAGATGCTGAAGTAGCTTCTATATCTGAAATTAGTTCTGGATGCAATGGTGAAAACGAGATTGATTTTACAAGTTGTTTAGGAAATAGTTCTGGATTGATAATAAATGGAACAATTTGTAATGATAGTGGATCTATTATTTCTGTAAGTAACTTAAGATATTCAGGAATAAAGGGAACAACTTCAATACCTGTTTTACCAAGCAGCGGATTATCTAGTGGTGGAAGTTCTTCATCAGGTGGTGGAGAAATTAAACCTAAAAAGTTAGAGTGTAATTCAGATAGTGAATGTAAAGAAACTTATTCTTGTTATCAGAACAAATGTGTTAAGCTTTTTGATATTGAAATAAAGAAAATTGAACCACTTACAGACAGTCTTAATTTTTCATTAACTTATTTAGTTAAGGGAATGGCAGATATTAAAGGAGACGTTATAATTACTTTTTGGATAGAGAATGATAAAGAGAAAATAAATTTAGGTCAAGATACAATTTATCTTGGTGCATTTGAAACTAAAACAAAGACAGCAGAACTAATTCTTCCAAATAAAGTAATGAATGATACTTATAATTTGTATGTTCAGACAAAATATGAGAATTATGAAGCACAGTCTTTTAGAAAGATTAATATTAAAGTTCCAGGAGATTTATTGCCTAAATCTGAAACAGGAATAGCTTCTGAAGAATACAAGAAACTATTTGAGAAATCTTTATTTATATACTTTATATTTATATTTTTATTATTATTTATTATTGTTTTGTTTTATTTAGCTATTAGAAATAAACAATTTTTAATAAGTCAACTTAAGATTGTTAAAAAACAATCTTACGGGAAGCATAACTATTTAAATAATTTAATAGATAAAGAAGTTTTTAGTGATTTGGGAAATAAAATTGGAAAAATTGAAGAAGTTATTGTTTTAAGACATAAAATCTATGGATTTTTAGTTAGCTTAGATAAAATTTATGAAAATAATAAGAAAATATTAATTAAACAGATGGATATTAAATCAATTAAAGAAGTTGTTATTGTTGATTCTGAGATTGAAAAGAAGCTAAATGAGGTAGGAATTATTAGAAAATTTGAAAATGAATTTGTTGTTCTTGAAAGAGACTTGAAAAAAGGAGAAGAATTGGTTGAAAAAGAAGTTAAAAAAGGATTTAAATGGTTTAAAAATGATTTGAATAAAAGTAAGGAGATTATTAAAAAAGATTTGGATAAAGGCAAAGAAATTATTCAAGAAGACACAAATGAACTTGTTAAAATATCAACTAAAGAGATAAATAAATTAGATAAATTTGTTAATAAAGAGTTTAAAGTGTATTCAAGTTTTATTGGAAGACAATATAAATTAATTAAAAAGAATTTGATTGATTTTGAAAATAAAATGTCAAAATTTTTGCGTTTTAAATAGATTGTTTAGTAGGTGCAAATAAGTTTAAATATTATTGGTTTATCTTATGATTGTGCGGGGATGGCACAGCGGCTACTGCGTTCGCCTGCAGAGCGAATTTTCCCGGGTTCGAGTCCCGGTCCCCGCTTTTTAATTAATAACTTTTATTTGATAATTCTTACTCCAAATTTTTTAATAAAACTTTAAATATCCTCTTGTAGTTCCTAAAATATGTTTATTGTTAAGAAAAAGATTTCTGGACATGAATACTATTATATTCGTGAAAGTATTCGAGATGTTGAAAGCGGTAAGGTTAAGGCTAAAACTGTATGTTATGGTGGCAAGACAAAGGAAGATGCAGAGAAAAAATTAGTTGAGTTGAAATTAGCATCTGGAAAGACTGTAGAAAAGAATAAAAATCCTGAAAATGAGGATGAGGATATGGTTAAGAATCAAGAGTTTCAAGAAAATGAACAGTTAGAGGAAGAAAATAAAACAAAAATAACAATTGAAGAGCTTTCCCAATTTTGTAAATCTAAAGGATTTATTTTTAGGTCAAGTGATATTTATGGAGGTTTGGCTGGATTTTGGGATTTTGGGCCGTTAGGAATTGAGTTATTTAATAATATTAAACAAGATTGGTGGAATTTTTTTGTTAGGAAAAGAGATAACATGGTTGGTATTGAAGCAAGTATTATAAGTCATCCACGAACTTGGAAAGCTTCTGGTCATCTTGCAAGTTTTAGTGATGTTGCAGTTGTTTGTAAGAAATGTAATAAAGCAACAAAACTTGATAAGAGTGAGATTGGAAAGGTTAATTGTGAATGTGGTGGAGAGTTTGATGTTAAGGGGGATTTTAATTTAATGTTTAAGACTTCAATTGGTGCGTTAAATCCAATGGATGCTTATTTAAGAGGGGAAACTGCTCAAGGAATGTTTTTAGATTTTAAAATAGTACAGCAAACATCTAGAATGCAACTACCTTTTGGAATTGCACAAATAGGAAAATGTTTTAGAAATGAAATTGCTCCACGAGATTTTTTGTTTAGAAGTAGAGAATTTCATATAGGAGAATTTGAATTTTTTATAAATCCTGAAGAAAAAAAATGTGAATTACTTTCAGATGATCAACTAAATATTAAATTTAATATTCTTGATGAAGAAACTCAACTTGCTGGGAGTGAAGATTTAAAAGAAGTTACAATTAGACAAATGTTGAATGAAAAAAAATTAGAAGAGTGGCATGCCTACTGGCTAGCTGAACAAATAAGATGGTATAAATTAATAGGATTAAAAGAAATAAAGATTAGAGAGCATAGAAAGGATGAATTATCTCATTATTCTTCTGGAACATTTGATATTGATTATGAATATCCTTTTGGATCAAAAGAATTGGGTGGAAATGCAAATAGGGGGCAGTATGATCTGACTCAACATCAGAAAGAATCTGGAGAAAGTATGGAAATATTTGATGAAAAGTATGGTAAAAAAATAATTCCTAAAGTAATTGAACCAACTTTTGGAATGGAAAGAGTTTTTTTGGCAGTTCTAACAAAAGCATATAATTATGATGAAAAAAGAGGGTATATTGTTTTGAGGATACCTGCAAAACTTGCTCCAATAAAAGCAGCAGTTTTTCCAATAATTAAAAAACCAGAATATGAAGAACTTGCTAGAAAAATTGTTGATGATTTAAGAGTTGATTATAATGTTGTTTATGATAAAACAGGAAGTATTGGGAGAAGATATGCAAGAAATGATGAAATTGGAACCCCTATCTGTATAACAATTGATGAAGAGAGTGAAAAAACACAGTCAGTTACTATTCGTGATAGAGATAGCACAAAACAAGTTTTAGTTAAGATTTCTGAAATAAGAGAAGTTATGAAGAGAGTAATTAAGGGAGAAAGTTTATTGAATTGCGGCAAGATAGTTGAAACAAGAGTGAAAGAATAAATTTTTTAGAATTATATTATTTATAATAAATAGAATAAAAAATAAAACTTATTAGGTAAGGACGATATTTATCTTTTTTTCTTTTTCTTAGCCATATTTTTGTCCTCCCAAAATATATTTATTTTAATATTATTTGGGAAAATTAAAATGAATTAATCTATTTTTCATTATTAATTAATTCAATTTATTATATTTAATAATATGTTTTTATTTATAAACTTTTCTAAAATTTATTTTTTTATATAATTTTTAAGATTTAAAATTTTACTTTCTCGACGATTGAATAATAAATTTTTTATAAAACAATAAAGATTATATATCCATTAATTTTTATTTTTTTATGGTAATTAAAGAAGATTGTATTTTTTGTAAGTTAGCAAATAAAATAATACCTAGTGATTTTATTTATGAAAATGATAATTTTGTTGCTTTTTTTGATGCAAATCCAAAAATTGAAGGACATACTTTAATTGTTCCTAAAAGTCATTCAGTTAATTTGATGGATATGCCTGAAAGTCTTGGAAGAGAATTAATTGAAGCAATTAAATCTGTTGGTGAAATTAAATTAAAAGAAGGTTTTGATGGTTTTAATATTATTCAGAATAATTTTCCTGCAGCAGGACAGGTAGTTATGCATTCTCATTTACATATTCTTCCTAGAAAAGAAGGTGATGGTTTTAAGATTATTGCTTAATCTTTTTAAAACTATAAAAAAATGGCTGTACCGAGAGTTGAACTCGGGACCTCTGCCTTACTCAATAGTTTGTCTTTATGAGAGCAGCGCTCTACCACTAAGCTATACAGCCTTATAAAAAACGAAGGACACCTACGGTTTCCTACCGTACTACCTTCCCTTTTATCTAAAAGTCAAAGATATGTGATTTAAAAAGTTATTGACTACAACTTAATGAGTAAATAAGTGATAAATACACAATATATTTTTAAAGTAGTTTTTCATTTATTATAATATGCTAAATATTACAAATATTACTAATGGAAAAGAGGTTATAGCAAATATTCCTACAGATTTTAGTTCATTTACTGGAATGATTACTACAATTTTTAAAATAATTATTGGAATTGCAGGAGTGTATTTTATTCTTTGGTTGATTAGTTTGTTTGTAAGCCATAGAAAGAATAAAATACTTAAAAAAATTCTTAAAAATGTTGAAGATATCAACAATAAATTAGATCTTAAATTAAAGAAATAAGATTAATTGTTATTTGTTTATTCTAATTTCAATTGTTGAAACACTTATTTTTTTGTTCTCACTATTTGTAAATTCATCTGTTCCGATATTTATTTTATGATTTATCTCAATATCTTCTTTTTCTTTTATGTTCTTTCTTGTTACTTCTGCAACATCAACTGCTTTAGATATGAATTTTCCTCTTGCTTTGATAATTGCTGAGTTCTCATTTTTTATTTGAATTAAACTAGCTATAACATATTTCATAAGTGGTTTGTTTCCTATAAGAATTTCACTAACATTTCTTTTTTCACTATCTTCTTTTTGGGTTAGTCTTTTTTGGTTAGTCTTTTTATCTTCGGTCATCTTCAATCATTATTTTTCTTGTTTTTGGTATATTACCTGCTCTTTTAATTCGGGTTATATAACCGGCAACTTTGTTTCTTGTTCCTTTGTCTGGCATAGGATATTGAATTAAAACTTTTTTATTTTCATTAAAATCAGTTGTAAAACTAGTATTTTCTTTTACTAGTGTTCTTGCTGTTCTTTTTATAAGCCCAGATTTTATTCTTCCCATTCTAATTATGTTTAGTTTCAGCTTATTTAAAGTTTTCTGCACTATTTTACTACTAAAAATTAAGTAAAGCTAAGTTTTAAATAAGTTAATAGATTATTTAATACATGGTTAAAAAAAAGCTTAAATCTTATAAGAAAAAAGTGAATAAAGTTTCAAAGAATAATAAATTATCAATTAAATCTTTTTTTAGTGGAGAGTCTATTGTAAGCAGTTCTAAAGAAGCTAGAGATTTATATAGTCAAAGTGTTTTTGGAGAGTATATTAATGAAAAGATTCATTATTCCTTAGTTGAGGCCCTTTATTTAGTAGATAAGGGAAAAATATCTGTTTATTCTAAATCTAAGAAGTTAAATTTTAATGAATTGATTGAAAGGTGTAATAAAATTGACAATAAAATTTTATTTAAATTTTTAGTTTATAAAGATTTGAGAAATAGAGGTTATTTGTTAAAAACTGCTTTAAAATTTGGTGCTGATTTTAGAGTTTATGATAAAGGAATAAGACCTGGAAAAGACCATTCTAAATGGCTTCTTTATTGTGTTAATGAATCTTCTGAGATGACTTGGCATGATTTTTCTGCAAAGAATAGAGTTGCTCATTCAACTAATAAAAATTTATTAATTGCGGTTGTTGATTCTGAAGGAGGAATTACTTATTATGAAATTGCTTGGAAAAGACCATAATGAATCCATCTGACTTATTTTTTTGACCAATAACCTTAAAATAGCTAATTTCTCATAATAGATTATGGTAACTAATCAGAATTTAAGTATTCCAGAACATGTTGCAATAATTGTAGATGGTAATAGAAGGTTTGCTAAGAAAAACGCTTTAGAGGCTCATAAAGGTCATGAAAAGGGTAAAGATAAGCTTGAGAAAATAATTGAATCTGTAAAAAAATTTGGAATTAAAAAACTTACAATTTATACACTTTCAGTTGAAAATATAAAAAATCGTTCTAAATTAGAATTAGATCATTTATTTAGGATTCTTGGAGAAGCTTTTGAAAAGTTAGATAGAGAAAGAGTGAATAATGAGGGTTTAAAAATTAGATTTATTGGAGATTTGAATTTAATTTCAGATGAATTAAAAGTGATGTGCGAAAAATTAGAAAAGGATACTAAAGATAATAGTAATTTTGTTGTTAATTTTGCACTAGGTTATGGTGGAAGACAGGAAATTACTAATGCTGTTAAAAAAATAGTTTCTGAAGGTTACAGTCCTGATGAAATATCAGAAAAATTAATACAAAAAAATTTATACTTATCTGATGAGCCCGATTTAATAATAAGAACAGGTGGAGATGTTAGAACATCTAACTTTTTGCCATGGCAATCCGTTTATTCAGAATGGATATTTTTGAATAAAATGTGGCCAGAATTTGAAGAAGATGATTTAGCTTATTGTATTGAAGAGTTTAAAAAAAGAAAAAGAAATTTTGGAAAATAATTTAAATGGAGATGATATTTTTTCCACCAAAATATAAAAAGTCTTTATTACTTGGAAAGAAAAATATGACTATTAGACATGGCAATGAGATTGGAAAATATAAAGTTGGAAGAATATATCATGCAGTTAGTTATTCTGAAAAAATAGATTTTGGGTTAAATGTTAAAATAATTAATGTTTTATTATTAAAAATTAATGAATTATCTAATTTTAATATACCTAAATTAACTATTAAAAAACTTGAAAAGGAAACTAGTGGACCTGTTGAAATAATTAAGTTTATTGTTGTTTGATTATTTATGCTATTTTCATCATAATAAACTTTATAACACTGAGCTTATTTGAGTGCTTATGGACTTGAATAGAAGCCAGAATTTAGAGGTGAATAAGGAAAGAATTCTTAGATTTATTGAAGTTAATGGACCATCCCTTCCAATTCATTTATCTAATCATTTGAAAATAGATAGTATGCTTTCATCTGCTTTTTTATCTGATTTACTTTCAGATAATGAAATAAAAATAAGTAACATGAGAGTAGGAAATTCACCCCTTTATTTTATTCGTGGTCAAGAATTCCAACTTGAAAAATTTTCTACTTTTTTATCTGGAAAAGAAAAAGAGGCATTTTATATTTTAAAAGAGCATGGAGTGTTAAGGGATGATTGGTTGTTTCCAGCTATAAGGGTCGCTTTGAGATCAATAAAAGATTTTGCTTTTCCTTTTGAGAAAGATGATTATTTATATTGGAGATATATAAAAATAAATGAGGATAGTGCTATTGAAATGATTGATTCTGGAAAGGTTAATTTTAATCAAATATCAAAAATCCAACAAATCTCCAAAGTTCAGAATCTTATTTCAAAGTCTCCTGTTCAAACTATTGAAATTCAAGAAAATTCACAGGTTGAATCTGAAAATGCGGTTCAAGAAGTTCTTAAAGTTTCAGTTGAAAATAATGAGTCTATTAAAGAAAATTTAAATAATAATGAAGTTACTAAAGAAAATTTTAAAGTAGAAGATACAATACTTCAAACTTCTATTGAACCAGAAGTTTTTTCTGCTGCATCTTCAATGAGTGTTACAATTCCAACAGTGATTGATGACCAAGGAGTTATTATTGATTTAGTTGATAATAGATTTAATTTAAATAATGTTAATTTAGTTAATGAAAATAAATTAGAAGAACAAGAGTTTAAAGAGCAGAGAAAGAAAAGAGAGAAATTAAAGCCAGAATTTGTTTTAAATGTTGAAAGTTTATTAAGGGAGAATAATTTTGAAATTTTAAATTCTTTGATTGTAAAAAAGAAAGATTATATTTCTTTTGTTAAATTAATAAATGAAGAATATTTATGTATTGCAAAAGATAAGAAAATTATTAGTGAAGTGGATATTATTTCTCTTCTTAAACTTGGTAAAAAAGAGAAGAAAAAGATTGTTTTTATTTGTAAGGGTCAGCCAAATAAAAAAGCTGAAGATTGGCTTGATTATTTAAGTGAATTTATTCAAGTTAAGAAGCTGATTTAGGGTAAATTTTAAAAGTAAGTAAATTATCATTTTTATAAGATTTTAGGATTGAGTTTAGATTTTTTAATTGATTATATTTATAATAAATTTATTCAAAGATAAAAGAATTTGTTGATGTAGATTAATTTTTTTAACAAACTTTAAATATCTGACCAAACACTTCTTATTATGGCAGACGTTAATTTTAAAGCGATTGAGGAAAAGTGGCAGAAGAAGTGGGAAGAGAAAAAAATATTTAGAGTTCGTGATGGGAATGAAAAGAAATATTATATTCTTGAGATGTTTCCGTATCCATCTGGAGATGGATTGCATATGGGTCATGCTTTTAATTATATAATTGGCGATATTTTTTCTAGATTTAAGAAAATGCAAGGATATAATGTATTGCATCCAATGGGATATGATTCATTAGGGTTACCTGCTGAAAATGCAGCAATAAAAGCAGGGGTTCATCCAAAAGAATATACTGAAAAAGCAATTTTAAATTATATAAAACAACAGAAAGAATTGGGAATTAGTTATGATTGGACAAGAATGGTTAAGACTCATGACCCTGAGTATTATAAGTGGGATCAGTGGATTTTTTTGAAAATGTTTGAAAAAGGTTTAGCATTTAGAAAAAAAGCACCAGTAAATTGGTGTTCTAAATGTCATACTGTTCTTGCAAATGAACAAGTTCATAATGGAAAATGTTGGAGACATGAGGATATAAATGTTGAAATTAAACATTTAGAGCAATGGTTTTTTAAAACAACAGAGTATGCAAACGAACTTTATGAAAAAATTGATACTTTAGAGAATTGGCCTGAACGAGTTAAAGCGATGCAAAAGAATTGGATTGGAAAAAGTTATGGAACTGAGATTAATTTTGAAATTAATGGAGAAAATTGGCCAATATTTACAACAAGACCAGATACAATTTATGGAGTTACATTCATGGTTGTGAGTGCACAGCATCCAAAATTAATGGAACTCGTTACATATGAACAAAAACATGAAGTTGAAGAATTTTTAAGCAAGATTAAATCAACTTCTGAAAAAGATATTGAAGAACTTGAAAAAGAAGGTGCATTTACTGGAAGTTATGCAATTAATCCGGTAACTGGAGAAAAGATACCTGTTTATACTGGAAATTTTGTTATTGCAGATTATGGATGCGGTATGGTTATGGCTGTTCCAGCACATGATCAAAGAGATTTTGAATTTGCAAAAAAATACAACATTCAAATTAAAGTTGTAATTCAGCCAGATGCATTTGAGATAAATGCAGAAAAAATGTCAAGAGCTTACACTGCTGATGGAAGACTGGTTAATTCAGAAGAATTTAATGGATGGAGTAATAGAGAAGCTATTGATGCTATAACTGAACATTTTGAAAAAATAGGAATTGGTAAAAAAGTAGTTAATTTTAAGTTAAGAGATTGGTTAATTTCAAGACAGAGGTATTGGGGAACACCTATACCTATTGTTTATTGTGAAAAATGTGGAATTGTACCTATTCCAGAAAATAAATTACCTGTTAAACTTCCTGAGAATGTGAAATTTGGAGAAGGAAATCCAATTTTATCTGCACAAAACTGGATTAAAACAAAATGTCCTCAGTGTGGTGGAAAAGCAAAAAGAGAGACAGATACAATGGATACATTTGTTAATTCTTCTTGGTATTTCTTGAGATATTGTGATGCAAAAAATAAAAAACAAATTTTTGATAAGCATAAGGTTAAGTATTGGATGCCTCTTGACAAATACATTGGTGGTGCTGAACATGCTTGTATGCATTTAATTTATTTTAGATTTTATACTAAATTTTTAAGAGATATTGGTTACCTTGAATTTGATGAACCAACTTATAATTTGTTTAATCAGGGAATGGTTCATGGAAATGATGGTGCTGTAATGTCAAAATCAAGAGGAAATGTTGTTTTGCCCGAAGAAGTTTCTAAAAAATATGGAATTGATACAGCAAGATTATTTTTAATGTCAATTGCTTCACCAGATAAAGATACACAATGGAGTGATTCGGGTGTTGAAGGGAGTTTTAAGTTTACTAAAAATGTAATTGAAGTTGTTCCTAATCTGAAAATTGGAAAATCTTCTAAAAGAATTCAAAGTAAAATAAATAAAACAATTAAAGAAGTTACAGAAGATATTGAGAATTTTAAATATAATCTTTCAATAATTAAAATCAGGCAGTTATTTGAAGCAATTGAACAAGACACAAACATTTCAAAAAAAGATTTAGAGTCATTTTTAAAATTATTAGCTCCATTTTGCCCCCATATAGCTGAAGAATTGTGGGAGAAAATTAAAGGAAAGAAATTAATCTCAATTTCAAAATGGCCTGTTGCTGATGAATCTAAGATTGATTTTAAAATGGAAGAGGCTGAAAAAGCTGCTGAAAAAGTTATCGATGATATTTTGAATATATTAAGAATTATTAAAGAAAAATCTGGAACAAATCCTGAAAAAGTGTATTTGTATGTAATGCCAAATGAAATTTCTAATTATAATCTTGAGGTTTTGAATAGGAGAACTGGAAAGATAGTGACTGTTTTTGCTGTTAATGATAAGGCAAAATATGATCCTGAAGGAAAGTCTTCTAAAGCCAAGCCTGGAAAGCCAGGAATTTTTGTTGAATAAATGAAAAACCTAATACTAAAACAAATTGAATATTAATTTTAAGAATCTATAATTCTATTTTGATTAAAATAAAATTAAATATCAATAATTTTTAGAATAAAATAAAAAATTAATCTTTGAAGTACATATTATTGTCTTCTAAATACTTTTTTAATTTTAAGTATTCAGGTGTTGCAAGTGTTAAATCAGTTATTGTTGCATTTCCAATAGCTGTTATTCCAAATTGAGTTTGAGGAATTGCCACTTTTTCACAAGTGTCATAATCTCTGCTTAATACTAAGTATGCTCTGTTTTCTAATGGAACTCCACCAATTCCTGAATTCATTTCTGTTATATTTCCAAGTCCATTACCTGCAACTGCAACATAATCTGCATTATTTTCAGGTATTCCTGAGGGCATAATATGATGTACAAGAATTTCAGTATTTGGTAAAATTCTTCTGTAAGGGATTGCATCAACAATTACACCTTCTGAATCAGATATAACTTTGTACAAGCTTATGAAGTTTCCTTCATTTATGTAAGGTGTACTAGGATTATCAATAGCTCTTGGGATTACTCCATATAAATTATTAAACACACATGGTTCTCCTTCATTCTCACCTTCACCCTCTAAAGGAACTTCGCCTTCTCCTTCACAAACACATTCACCTTCTCCTTCATTCTCACCTTCACCCTCTAAAGGAACTTCGCCTTCTCCTTCAATAATTTCTCCTTCATTCTCACCTTCACCCTCAAATGAACAGTTTGTTACATAATCTCTTGTTCTTAGAATTTTACTTACCTTACTGCAATTATCTTCTACAAAAATTTCAAGAGTTGTTCTTCCAGGTGTTTGGTATTCTGCATTAAGATTAAAGTATCCTTCTTTAAGTCCACCAATTGTATTAATGCTATAATCAACATTTCCATCTCCAATATGAACTTTAAGATTATTTCCTGCTTGATTCCATTCAAGATAACTTCCATCATTAAATCCAGCATATCCCAATAAATCTGACATTTCATATTTCCATTCATCTAATGAAACAGTGTTTTTTTCAACATCCACAACAATTTTTGTAGCTATTCCTTCACTAGAATTATCAGCATTTGGTAAAATATTAAAATGGTATCTGTTTACTTTTCCATCTGCATCGTTTGCTTGAAATCTTCTTTCAACAGTTGTTCCAGGACAATATTCTGCTTCTTGAGGACTATTTACAAGAGATATTTCTGGACAATATTCTTGAGGACATCCAGATAAAATTGATGTTGCCCCAATTGTTATTGCTCCAATCAATCCTCGCATTCCTTGTTTTATTCTTTTCATTTTATTTTTTAGGCTTTAAACTATTAGTTATTAATTAATTTTATCCTATTTTGTTAGTTTATAAATATTTATTCACTTTTGTTTTTGTTTATTTTATTACAGAATAATAGTAGTGACAATTTAATAGTTTTAAAATGTTTAAAATTTTTTAAATAAGTTAAAAAGCAAAAATCCAAATGAAGATCCAGAATATAAATAGCATTAATATAAGTGATGAAACTACAACACTTGCAATTGCTAAACCTTTACCTGGTTTTTTCTTAACTAAAACAACTATTCCTATAATTAAACTGATTATTGTAAGAAGTATGCTAATTAAAGATAGTGTAACATCTGCTATGCTATATATTTCTTCACTAATAGCCATTAAGAATATTAATGGGAATCGTATGACACCATTAAACAAAAAGCTAAGACTTAATAAGAATCCAGTTAATGCTAGTTTTTCTTTCATAATTAAAATAATTATTTAACCTATTTAAATATATTGAAATTTGATTCTGAATAAGATTTAAAAGTAATGATTAATTTGTTTTGTTATGAAAAGAGGGATTTTAAAAAAAACCAATTGTCTTTGTGATTGTTCTAAGAAACCTATTAAGATAGTTGGTGTTATGACTTCTAATAGAAGTAAATACGGATGTGCAAGAGAAGATCCTATTGCAAATGAGCTTTTGAAGGTTGCTTTGAAAGAAGCAGAGAAAAATGGGGCTAAAACTGAAATTATTGATTTAAGAATGCTAAAAATTGGACCTTGTAAGGAATGTTATTCTAGTTGCCCTGCTCAATGTAGATTTAGTGAAAGATCTTTTCAGTGTGATTGTTATTCTTTTAAAAAAGATTTTATGTTTCTGAATTCTAAAGAATTTATGTCTATGGAAGATGCTTATGATAAACTTGATAAAAAAACTTTTTTTGATATTTTATATGATGAAAGAAGATTTGCTGAAAGAGATAATATGTGGATTGTTTATAAGTCCTTTTTAGAAGCTGATGGAATAATATTTGCAACTTCAACTAATTTTTATTCTAGACCTGCATTGTTACAAGTAATGATCTCAAGATTAACTGCACTTGATGGAGGTGTTGAGGAATTGTGGGGTGATGGAAAAAATTTGGGAAATTCAATAAAATATGCTAAAAATCCTAAAAATATGTACAAGCAAAGACTTTATGGCAAAAATGTTGCTTTTATTAATGTAAGTAAGGAAGGAGATAGTGTAACTCCTAATTTAATGAAAGCATGTTCAATGATGGGAATGAAAATAATACCTCTTTCTGTTTCTTCACATGTTAATTGGTATGAAGATAAAACATTTAGAAACGATAAATCGAAAACTTTGAAAGATAGCTACACATTAAGCCTTGCTAAAAATATTGGGAGTAAAATTGTTGAAGAAGTTAAAAGATCAAATAGAAAATATGGAATGTTATCCTTAGTTGTTTAATTAAAATGAAAAATAAAAAAATTGATAAAAAGTATAAAGCAATTATTTTTGATTTTGACGGTACTCTTGTAAACTCACTGCCTTATCATATGAGGGCATTTGAAGATGTTATTGCAGAGAGAGGAATTAAGATTAGGGATAGTGAAATAAAAGGACTTTTTGGTAGACCTTCTAAGGAAATTTTTTCGATTTTGAGGAAAAATCATCCATTTAAGGGAAGTTATGATGATTTGAGAGAAGAGAGAAGATACCATTTTTTTAAAATTTTAGATGGACATGATATTGTTTTTAAAGGAGTTTATGATCTTTTAGAGAAATTGAAGAAAAAGTATAAATTAGCAATTGCAACTGGTTCAAGTTATACAACATATAGCCACACTGCTAATAAAAGATTTCAATCATTTTTTGATTTTACTTCAACAATTAATGATATAAAACATGGAAAACCTCATCCACAACAACTGTTTTTTGTTGCAAAACATTTGAAGGTTAAACCAAATGAATGTTTAGTTGTTGGAGATAGTAAATATGATGGTCTTGCAGCTAAAAGAGCTAAGATGGATTACATAGGGGTGACTTCAGGATATACTTCTAAAAATGAGCTGATAAAATATAATCCTCTTCTTGTGCTTAAAAATGTTAGAGAATTAGACAAAATTATTTAAATACTTAAATTATAATTTTTTAATGAATTTAAAAGTTTTAAATGCTGATGATATATTTAAGAGAATAAGAGAAACACCCCACTCAGATAAAGAGACTGTCCAAATTTATCATAATTTTCTTAAGGAAATAATTGACTCAGGTAAATATGTTCGTATTCCTAGTATGAAACATAGAATGATGCATGAAATAATGTGGATGGTTGGTCATGAAATATTTGAAAATTATGAAGATTTTAATAAAGCAAGTATTAATTTTATTAAAGGAGATAGTTTTCATAATACTCAAGCAAATAGATTTGATTTTTGGTATGCTAAAACTTATTTGACTGATAAAATGTGTGAATTTTGTGAAGAAAAAGAGTGGGCAATTGCAGTAAGAAATCGTGCTGAAAAAGAATCTCTTAATTTTTATGGAAAATCTCTTGATGAGATTAATATTGATTTGTAATCTTTTTTTAAGTTGAGTTAAAATAAATTTTGTGATTTTATTCAAGTATTGCCTTTATTCTTCTAATTCCGGCAGCAACTGATTCTTCTTTGATTATTTTAAAATGACCTAACTCTTTTGTGTTTTTTACATGTGGACCAGTACAAATCTCTTTACTAAACCAAATTGTTTTATTTTCTTTATTTTTTTCTTCAACAGTATAAACACAAACAATTGAAGGGTATTTTGCACCGAATTCTGCTTGTGCACCTGATTTTATTGCATTAGTTATAGGCATTTCTTCTCTTTTTACTTCTAAAGATTCGTTTATTTTTTTGTTAACTAAATCTTCAATTTTTTTTAGTTCTTCATTAGTTAATTTTCTTGGAAAATTAAAATCAAATCTTAATCTTTCAGGAGTTATATTTGAGCCTTTTTGTTTAATATCTTCATTATTAAGTATTTCTTTAAGCGCTTCATTTAATAAATGAGTTGCTGTATGAAGTTTTGTTGTCATTTCACTGTTATCTGCTAAGCCTGATTTGAACATTCCAGCAGAAGATGTTCTTGATAACTCTTGATGTTTTTTCATTTCACATTCATATTCATTTAAATTTAATTTAATTTTATTTTCTTTAGCAAGTTCTTGAGTCATTTCAATCGGAAAACCATAACTTTGAAATAATAAAAAAGCATCTTTTCCACATATTGTTTTATTGTGTTTTTCTGATTCTTTAACAATTTCGTCAAATTTTTTTAGACCTTTTTCAAGTGTTTGGGCGAATTTATTCTCTTCTTGTTCTAGTTCTGACAAAATTAATTTTTCATTTCTTTTTATTTCAGGATAATCTTGATAAATATTTATTACCTCTTTAGCAATTTCAGAGGTGAATGGTTTTTCTGATTTAATTCCTAATAATTTTCCATACCTAATTGATCTTCTTATTAATCTTCTTAAAACATAACCTTGTTCTACATTACTTGGTTTAATTCCTCTTTCATCACCTAATATAAAAACTGAAGCTCTTATGTGATCTGCAACTATTCTAATTGATTTTTTATCTTTTTCATTCGCATTTTCATATTTCTTTTTAGATAATTCTTCTATTTTAGATATTATTGGTCTGAATATTGAAGATTTATAATTATCATCAAAACCATTTAGAATAGCAATTGTTCTTTCTACGCCCATTCCAGTATCAACATTTTTTTGTTTTAATTCTTCATATTTTTCGTTTATATTTTTGTTATACTGCATAAAAACACCACAATTCCATATTTCAATCCAGTTTTTGTCTTTTGGATTGAATTTTTCTGGTGTTTTTTCATTTGATTTTTTCCAATAAAAAACTTCAGTATCAGGTCCACAAGGGCCTGTTTTTCCTGCAGGACCCCACCAGTTATCTTTTTCTGGTAAAAAAGCAATTCTTTCTTTTGATATTCCTAAAGATAACCAAACTTTTTCAGATTCATTATCCTTAGGAGCATTTTTGTTTCCTTCAAAACAAGTTACTGCAAGTTTTTCTTTTTTAATTTTAAGAGCTTTTGTTAAAAATTCGAAAGCATATTCTATTGCCTCTTTTTTAAAGTAATCTCCTAAACTCCAATTTCCTAACATCTCAAAAAAAGTATGATGAAATTCATCTCCAACATTATCTATATCTCCTGTTCTTATACATTTTTGTACATTAGTTAACTTTTTTCCAAGAGGATGAGGTTGACCAAGCAGATAAGGAACTAAAGGGTGCATTCCAGCTGTTGTGAATAATACTGTTGGATCATTCTCAGGAATAAGAGATGCAGAAGGTATTTCTTTATGTTTTTTTAATTTGAAAAATCTAATATACTCTTTTATTAATTCTTGTCTTGTTGTAATAGATGTATTATTCATCAAATTAATATACAAAAAGTGTTTAAAAGTTTGTTGGATGTTTATTCTGATGCTAATTAATGCCCTAATGCTTCAAGACGTGATTTTATATCTGTAAGTTGGTTTCCTATATGTATCCTTTTATCAATCTTTTTTATTTTTGTTTCTGTGGAATTATTTTTTTTGATTTTTATTTTTTTGTTTATTCCTTCGGTTTTAGGAGAATTTTCAATTATTTTGTTTATATTATTTTTTATTTCAGATAAATTATTTTTTAGTTTTAATTTTAACATAAGTTCTTGTTTTCTTAGTTCTTTATAATTTGACATAATTTCTATTGATCTAAGAATCTCCATTTCAGCCATAAGTATTAACTTTTTTGAAAAAAGAGCTTCATTATATTCAATTTTAGAATATATTGGATTTTGTTCCATTTTTTAAGATTTTAAATTCCCTTAAACATTTCTTGATTAATTTGATCAAGTCTAGATTTGATAATTTCTAATTCATTTTCCCATTCGTTTAACTCACTCTCTTCTTTTTGTTTGATTGATTTAATAGTTCTTAATAATGTTTCTATTTCAGAAATTCTGAGTTTTATTTCATTAAAAGTTGATATAGTATTTTCAAATTTTTCAAGTTTTATAAAAATAGGTTCTTCTTTTTTTATTTGAATTCCTTGATTTGGTGAAACTTGTGATTGGTTTATATTTACTCCTTGATTTGTTGAAAGTTGTGATTGGTTTATTGAGGGTTGTAAAGCTATTTGATTTGAGGACCAATCTGTTGACTCAAATACTTTAGGCATCATTTTAAAATCATCAAATTGAACATTGTCTTGTAAAGGTTTAGTCATTTGTGGTTGAACTGAACTGTATTGTGGTTGAACTGAACTGTATTGTGGTTGAACTGAACTGTATTGTGGTTGAACTGAACTGTATTGTGGTTGAACTGAACTGTATTGTGGTTGAACTGAACTGTATTGTGGTTGAACTGAACTGTATTGTGGTTGAACTGAACTGTATTGTGGTTGAACTGAACTGTATTGTTGCTGAATAGGATTGTATTCTTGTTGGAAGGGATTGTATTCTTGTTGAACTTGATTATAACCTTTTTGAGCTATAGCTTCTTTTGCATTATTTTGGTTCATTACATATCCCATATCCGAATTTGGATAAGAAGGTAATCCATATTCTTGATTTTGCATTTCAGGAGGTTGCGGTATTGAAGGAAGGTTAGGTAAATTTGGTAAACTTTCTACTTCTTGAACCTCTTTTTTTTTGTTTTTATTAAACAAACCCATATATATAGTTTTTAAACTTAGTATTTATAGGTTTGTCTTAATTTAAAAAAGGTAACATCTTACTTTTTTTATTAATTTTTTTTAATAGAAAGATATTTAATGTGTAGTTTTATTTTAATTTTATGAAAATTGATTTTCTTAAAGATGTTGCTTTAATCGTTGCTGGAAAGAATACAGGTCAAATAGTTGAATTATTATTTAATAAGAAGAATGTTAATGAATTTTTAATTGCAAAGAAATTAAATTTAACAATTAATCAAACAAGAAATATACTTTACAAACTTTCTGATGAAGGTCTTGTTTCTTTTACAAGAAAAAAAGACAAAAGAAAAGGTTGGTATACTTATTTTTGGACTTTTAATATTGAAAAAGCATTACTTTTTTTACAAAAGAGTTTGATTAAAGAAATTGAACAATTAGAACATCAACTTAAGAGTAGACAAGTTAAAAGATTTTATATTTGTAAGACGTGCAATTCTGAGATTTCAGAAGAGAATGCATTACTACACAATTTTACATGTTTAGAATGTGGAGAAGTTTATGAACTAAATGATAATAAAAAATCCTTAAATGACCTAAATTCTAGTATAAATAAATTAAGAAAACAGTTAGATGAAATTAATTCTGAGTTAGAAATAATTGATAAAGATAAAAGAAAAAAACTTGAGAGAGAATTATTAACTAAGAAGAAAAAAGCTAAAGAAGAAAGACAAAAAAATGCTAAATTAAGAGCTAAAATAAACTTAAAAGTTAAAAAGAAATTAGTAAAAATTAGTAAAAAAAATTTTAAGAAGAAAATAAGCAAAAAGAAAAAATAGATATGAGTGATTTTAGAAAATATACTAGGAGAAATTTATCCAAAGTAGGATTATCACTTATTTTTGAAAATATTAGCATTACAACCTTTCTTATAGTATTAAATGTTTTAATCTTTTTAGTGGTTTGGATTTTAAAATTATCTTTTATTCCAAATTTATTTGATTATGTTGCACTTAAACCTGCTGATTTTGTTGTTGGAAATAAGTTATGGACTATTTTTACAAGTATGTTTATGCATGCTAATCTTGCTCATCTTTTTTTTAATATGTTTTCTCTTTTTTTTATTGGAAATTTTGTTGAAAAAATAATTGGAAGAAAAAGATTTTTTATATTTTATTTAATATCTGGACTTTTTGCTGGAGGTTTATTTGCAATTTTTTCAGGTTATTTTGGTATGATTCCTTTTTGGAATAAAATTTTTGGAGATCCATTTATTTCAGGGGTGGGTGCCTCTGGCGCAATTTTTGGATTATTAGGATTATTGGCACTTTTAACACCTAAAGCTAAAGTATATCTTATTGTTGGTCCTTTAATTGCTTTAATATTTGAAGTATTAATTAATCAATTGAATATTTCTACAAATTTAAGTGGAATTTTAAGTTTAGTAATTAACATTTATTTTATTATTTCGATATTGGCAATTTTTTCTTTTAAATCTAAATGGACTAAACTTGCATTACCTTTACAAATCCCTTTTTGGTCAATTCCGCTGATTGCAATATTACCCCTAATAATTGTTGGTTTTTTTGTTGATTTACCTATAGGAAACATAGCACATTTTGGAGGATTTGTTTCAGGTTTTGTTTATGGTATCTATTTAAGAAAAAAATACCCTAATAAAATTAAATTACTTAGTAAACACATCATTACATCATGAAAAAGAAAATTAAAAATTTGAATAAAGGTAGTATTTTATTATTTTTTTTAGGATTGGTTTTTTTATTATTTTCTTATTTTGGTGAATTTATTTACGGAAGAAGATTATTCTTATTCTTTTTTGGATTATTAGGTATAATTTTAAGTTATACTTCTTTGTATATTTATTTTAAGAATGATAAAAACAATTTTTTAGCTTCTTTGAATTTTATTAAAGATTGTAGATATTATATTTTATTTACAATAATTTTATTTTTGTTTATGTGTATTGTGGGATATTTTTTTAAAACACCTGAAATTACTGAAATTGTTAAAAAGACAATTGAAGAACTTCTTCAGAAAACAAAAGATCTTAATTTTATTGAAATGTTTATATTTATATTTCGAAATAATCTTTCAGTTTCATTTTTCTCAATTATTCTTGGAATTTTTTTTAGTATTTTCCCCTTTTTTACAATTATCTCTAATGGTTATGTTTTAGGTTTTGTATTTGAAAAATCTGTTTCATCATTAGGTTTTTTAAGTTTATTTAGACTTTTTCCACATGGAGTATTTGAATTACCCGCTATTTTTTTATCAATCTCTTTTGGATTGAAATTAGGTTTATTTATTTTTTCAAAAAATATTAAAAGTTATATAAAAAAAGTTGTCAAGGAGTCATTTAGGGTGCTTGTTTTTGTTATTATTCCTCTTTTGTTAATTGCAGCAATAATTGAGACAAGTTTAATCTTTTTATTAGTTAGTTAAGTGTTATTTTAGTTTAAAAGAAATACTTTATTTTTTGATTTGATAATTTAATTTTTAAGTCCAATCACTTAATCTTCTTTGTTTTTTATACTCTTTGAGCAAAAGAGATTTGTCTTTCATTATTTTTATAGGAATATGCATTCTTTTTTGAGCTACTTGTAATGCTTCATTAATTGTGCTAAATTTTTCAGGATTTTTTGTGAAAATATCACGTGAAAGTTCTCTTAAAATTCCAACACCCAATGGTACATTATATTCGGGTGTTGTTTCACGAAAAAAAATACATGAAGCTTGTCTATTTATCTTTAGGAAATATTCACATAGAGCAAGACGGTTTACGTAATATGCACCTGTTACACTTGAAGCATACGTTTTTCTGTGATAAAATCCTTCATAATCTTGCCAGAATTCTAAGTTATTTATTATATTTTCTGTGAGATTGAGTGTTGGTATACTGGTTTCAATTACTTCAAATGAAAATTTATCCGGAAGTAGTAGAACTTCATAATGATTCCCAAGATAAGTTCCATTAAACAACAAGATTTCATTTATTTCTTGGAAATATCTTATTTTTTTAAGCATTTCTTTTGATAAAGTGTCATCAACAGCAGTTATTGCCCATCTTGTTGGCACTAATTTTCTATTATCTTTTATTCCTAATAGCCCTGCTGATAATACTTTTATTATATTACTTACTTCAATTTTTCCTTTGTAAAGTTCTTGTATTGCTATCATGGATTTTAGGCGAGTATCATTAACTACATAATCAATTTTTGGATCAATTTTTGGATTTTCTTCTATATTAACATTAGTTAATTCTGCAGGATTTCCAATAAAGGGGATATGATCTTCTTTTATTGGTGAAAATTTTGGTGGTTTTTTTAAAAAGAATTCTGCTCTTACTGATTTTTTGGCCATTGCAATTTGATTTAATGAAGAATCTAGTTTTTGATTTTTGCTTAGTGTTTTTATATTTGTTTTAAATCTTGAATAAACTAACTGATTTCTAAAATTAGTTATTTCATTAATTGTTGCTTGTTTTTTAAACCAAATTTCTGGACTGCTTAGCTGTTCTGTATCTGATTCTGAGTTGTCTGGTGGTGCAAGTATTCCAGTGTAAATATTTGGATAGTTTTTTCTCCCAATAAATATCTCTGGTGGAGAGCTTGCTGAGAATTGGGTTCTTGTAAAATTTTTTATTGTTAAATTTTCCATCTAATTTTTTAATTCATAATATAATTAACTTAATTAACTAATTAAATAAAAAAGTAAAATATTCAGATTTTGGTTTAGGTTTTGGATTGTTAATTTTTAAGATCACTTATTCCAAGCATTAAGAATAGTAGGCCAATAAAAAACACACCCCAAACTATTCCTCCTTTAATCACAATCCAAGTTGCTTCGCTCCAGCTTTCGGTGTAAGGATATAGCCCAAATCCTACAAGAAGGGCATTTATCACCAATAACAAGCCTATTAAAATTTCAAGCCACTTGTTCATATTTTTATTATGTATTTTTACTTTAAAAAGTTATTTGTTGTTTATTGAAGATATTGATTTTTAATGAATTATTGTTTCAATTTCATTTGAAGTCTTAGAATCATTTATAAAGTATATATTAGAATATATGATTATGAGTAGCTTAATTAAATCAAATCAAGGAAGTGCATTATTGATTGGTTTAATTGTTGGAATAGTTGCAGTTGTGTTTTTATTTATTGGAATTGGACTTTATATTTTTTGGCCATATCTAAATCAAGAAAATCCTTTTGAACCAAATACTAATGTTACTGAAATAAAACAATTTAGTTCTTATGATGAGATTACTGATTTTTTGAAAAATAGCAGGATTTCAGATGATCTTTATACTTATGGTAGTGCTGAGATGTTTGGGGGTGTTTTGAAATCAAGTAGTTCTACAAGTAGTCCTACAGTGCAACGAGATAATTCTGAAAGTGCTGGTGCAAGTTCAGTTGCAAGTGATTATTCAACTACAAACATCCAAGTAGAAGGTGTTGATGAAGCAGATATTGTTAAAAATGACGGAAAGTATATTTATACTGTGTTAAATGGAAATGTTGTTATTGTTGAAGCTTTTCCTGCAGATAGTATGAAAATAGTTAGTCAAATAAATATCAGTAATGTTAATCAAATATTTATTAATGATGAAAAATTAATTACTTTTTCTAACGGTTATGAACAAATTGAAGTTACACCTATGGATTCTGTAGTTTCTGTAGATACACAGCTTGTTCCAGAAGATTTTTGTTATGACTGTGGGAGATATTCAATCACACCAAAAACGAATATATTTATTTATGATATCTCTGACAGGAAAAATCCAATTTTGATTAAAAATGTTTCAGTTGATGGAAGTTATGGAGATTCAAGAATGATTGGAAATTATGTTTATTTGATTTCGAATAAATACATTCAAAACTATAACAATCCAGATTTTCCAGTTTATTCAGTTGATGGTGTTAAAAATTCTTTAATGCCCAATGATATTTATTATTTTGATTATGTTGATTATAGCTATGTTTATACATTAGTTTCAGCATTAGAAATTGATGGAAATGATTTTGAGAGTAAGGCTTATTTGACAGGCTCTACAGACATTATTTATGTTTCTCAAGATAATGTTTATTTAACTTCTAGAAAAAGAACAGGATATAAAGAGTATTTTGATGAACAAGTTAAAGAAGTTTATTTGAAGATTCTTCCAACTGACGAAAAAATAAAGGTAAATGTAATACTTGCATCAAGTAAGTCTAATTCAGATAAACTAAACGAGATTAGTGAACTTGTTAAGGATTATTCTGATTCGTTAACTGGAGATGAAAAAGCAGACTTTGATAAATCTTTTATGGAAGCACAGGAAAATTTTAATGTTCAGATTGAAAAGAAGAGAGATAAAACTGTTATTGGGAAAATAAATATTGATAAAGATAAAATTAAGTATGTTAGTACTGGTGAAGTTCCTGGAAATGTTTTAAATCAGTTTTCGATGGATGAATATAATGGAAATTTTAGGATTGCAACAACAACTGGAGATCTTTGGAATGGAAATAGCTTAAACCATCTTTATATTTTAAATAATGATTTAGAAATAATTGGAAAAGTTGAAGATTTAGCACATGGAGAACGTATTTATTCTGCAAGATTTATGGGAAATAGAGCATATATTGTTACATTTAAGAAAATTGATCCTTTATTTGTTATTGATGTTAAAGACCCCGAAAATCCAAAAGTTTTAGGTTATCTTAAGATAACAGGATACTCTGATTATTTGCATCCTTATGATGAAAATCATATTATTGGTGTTGGAAAAGAAACTGCAGCTCCGACTGCTGAAGAGTCTGCAGGAAGAAATATTGATTTTGCATGGTATCAGGGAGTTAAGGTGTCTTTGTTTGATGTTAGTGATGTTGAAAATCCTAAAGAAGTTGGTAAGATAGTTATTGGTGACAGAGGAACAGATAGTCTAGCTTTGCAAGATCATAAAGCTTTTTTGCTTGATAAGAAAAGAAATATGCTTGTTATGCCAATAACTCTTGCTGAGATTAACAAAACAAAATATAGAAATTGTAGTGCTGAAGAAACAAGTGATTATAGAAGTTATGAGTATTGCTTGACTGATCATACTTACGGAGAGCAAGTTTGGAATGGAGCTTATGTTTTGAATATTGATTTAGAAGGAATAAGTGTTAAAGGAAAAATTACTCATACTGAAGAATATACTGGAATTAGATATGGAGCTGCAAGAGATGAACCTATTGGTGCAAAAAGAATAGATTCTATTGGAAATGTTTGGATTAAATATTCTTTAGGCAAAGAGGGCGAATATAGAAGTTATTACGGTTCTGGGGAGTGGAGAGCTGAAAATTTAAACAGTATTAGATCAGATTATGAAGTTGATAATTTTCCAGGAGGAGTCGATTATGTTGAAAATCTTAAATATGGTTATGGCAAGCAGATACAAAGAAGTTTGTATATGGATGATGTTCTTTATACAGTTTCACAAAGTAAAATAAAAGCTAATGAAATATCGGACTTAAGTGAATTAAATAGTGTTAAATTACCTTTTACAAATTATGGTTATTATCCTGAATATTAATTTTAAATTTTATCTAATAAATTAAAATGAGTAACAAAAAATATGTTATGGTTTCTTTGGATGATGAAAAACTTTCGGTTTTAGCAGAAGTTTTATCAAATAAGACTGCTAAAAAAATTCTTGAATTTCTTGCTGAAAGAGAAGCGAGTGAGAGTGAAATTGCTGAATCTATTAACCTAGCTCCGAATACTGTTAATTATAATATTAAAAAATTATTAGAATCTGGTTTAATTGAAAAGTCAAGTAACTTTCTCTGGAGTTTAAGAGGTAAAAAAATGCTTAAATATAGGATTGCAAATAAAAAAATATTAATAAGTCCTAAAAGTTCAAATTCAACAAAGTTTATTGCTACATTTGTAATTACAAGTATTGCAGCAATTTTTATTAAATTACTTTCAAATAGTTTTGTTCAAAAAGCTTCAAATAAAAGTTTAAATGTTGCATCAGATTTTTCTGTTGTTGCAGGACAAAATTTAAGTAAAAATCTCGAATCTGTAGCTTATTCAGAGACTATTAATCTGCCGAGTTTTGCTGAAGAGGCTGTTTGTTTTAGCCAGCAAAGTGGAATTCTCAGGTTGTTTAGTGAACCTTGGGCTTGGTTTGTTGCAGGTGCTTTGACTGTTACAGTTATTTATTTTCTTCTTGGAATAAAATGGAAGAAATAAAAAGGAATATTTATTAAGATTCATTTTTTATTTAGTATATGAAAAAAGGTGAGAAAGAAAGGAGAAGAGTTTTTTTTATTATTTTTGGATCAATAACTCTTTTAATTCTTGGTTGCCTTTTACTTTTACTTTCATATAAATCTCTTACTGGAAGTGCTGTTTATAATAGTTATGGTTTACTCTCTGATTTTAAACCAGTTGTAGGATATTCTCATCCTTTTGGTGGAGGAAGAATTAACTTGTGGGATAAAGATGGAAGACTTTACATTTATAATCCTGTTTCTAAACAATGGCTTGACCAAACATCTGCACAAAATTTAGCAGGTTTGCCCTATGGATTTAAACCAGTTGTAGGATATTATAATATTAATGAAAGTAAAATACATTTATGGGATAAAAATGGACAATTATTTGTTTATAATAATAGTAATCCCAGCAGTAATAGATGGACTAATCAAACATCTGCACAAAATTTAGCAGGTTTGCCCTATGGATTTAAACCAGTTGTAGGATATTCTCATCCTTTTGGTGGAGGAAGAATTAACTTGTGGGATAAAGATGGAAGACTTTACATTTATAATCCTTCTTTTAATGACGGTAATGGTGGCTGGATAGATAAAACAACTTCTAAAGTTTCGCTAGGTTTGCCTTCTGATTTTAAACCAGTTACAGGATATTATTTTAACCTAACTGATTCAGTATTTATTTCACCATCGATTCATTTATTTGACAAAAATCGTTTTTTTGTTTATAAGTTAAATAATAATAACTTTACAGAAAAGACAGATGAGCTTAGATTATATTTGTTGCCTGTTGATGAATATCCTTTAATGGGATTTAACGATGAGATTAACAATAGAATATTACTTTATTATTCTGATAAAGTGTTCGCTTCAACTACAGGATATAGCTTTCAAAGACTTTTAGAGTATCTTAAAATAAATTTAATTTATGAAAATCAAAATAGGCTTTTATTGGAAAATATTGAAAAGAGTAAAGTGGAGCAATTTGAAGAATTTGTTGGTGGAACAGTGAATTATTCAGAAAATTATGTAGCTAACTTTTTTAGTGGTAGTTTTTTTAGACGGAAATTAATTACAAATTATACTTTTGATATTAGAGAGCTTGATATATTTACTACTCCGCCTGAAAATTGTTGGACAAATTATAATGGTGAGTGGGTTGTGGATTATAGAAAATGTGATCTTAGACCAAGAGAACAAATAATTATACCTTGTGGAAGTAATATTAATCTTGTGTCTATTAGAAATAATTATAATAATAAAGTGGTTGCATCAATAATATTAAATTCAACTAACAGATGTTAAACGAAAAATTTTTTAAGATAGCATTTTTAAGTTTAGTTTTAATTAGTCAGACATTTTTTATTTTTGCTCAAAGCCCAAGTATTACTCCACAATCAGTGTATTCATCAGATGGTATTTGTTTTATTTATGAAAATTATAATCAATTGTCAATACCTTATGAAATTAGACCTACGGTAAGTTCAGTAGGGTGTTCATGTGTTCCAATATGGTCTACAAAAAATTTTGACTCTGAGGTTTCAATAGAATATGCACGTTCAGATTTTGGAGAAATATCTGATACTCTTGCAGGAGACAGAAGAAGGTTTAGTGATAATTACTGTAGAACTTTAAGTTCTCCAATAGGAGATAAAGTATCTGGAGCTCTATGGGGAAATTATCCTGATCCTTATTGGCCTGGAACTGTTTTTGAATGCATAAATGATGTAGATACTGCAGAACCAGAAGAGGAAAATCCTGAATGTGCTCCTTCTACTCCTTATTGTAATGATCATGGTTTGTGTAGTGAATGTTATTCTGCGCAGCAGTGTGTAATGCAATATCCTAATGCATTTAATTATGAATGTAAAATAGCAAAATATTATCGACCTAAACAGAGTGTATGTACTTCTTGTTTAAGTTTAAGGGGAGGAGAAGAAGGAACTGTGATTACTTTTGCAGGATCAATACCATTACAATCTGCTAAATATATAGTTGATAGCCTTGTAGAGATACAACCTTTTAAGTATTTGGATGAGACAAATAAAATAAGATTTCAATTTGCTCAAGTTAAATTTGATAATTTTATTATTCCTTTTCTTTATAAATCTCCTATTAATTCACGTGTTTATTTGGATATTAAAACTCAAAGGGAAATGGTTTCGCTAGTAAGAGAAACTTGCCCTGATACAAATGATCCAGTTATACATAATTACTTAATTAAAACTGCATATCATTCTCCTCAAGCAAACGCAGTTTTTATAGGTGCTGCGTTTGATTCTGACATTCGAGTTTTAGCTCATGAGTTAGGACATCAGCTAGGTGGTTTAGCTGATGAATATTCTCTTCCGTATGAAAGTAGATGGTATCCTGGATCTATACAAAATACTGGCCCAAATGTAGATAATTCTGATTGCAATAAATTTGAAAATGTTGATGAATTAAATTGTTGGACTATCTGGGGTTTGAGGAATGATCTTTCTTTTCCAGTTCCCGAAAATCTTTTTAAATCAACACAGAATAGTATTATGGCAAATCATCGTGGATCTTCGTTCAATATAATTAGTTGTCAAGCATTATTGGAAAAAGTCGGAGAATTAGATGAAAATACTGCACTTAATTTATGCAAGAAGTGGGCTTGTGAGGGAGATATTATTAAACAAAGTGAAACTGTTTGTTAGAAAGTTAAATTATTAAAAAGCAAGATAATTACTTTTCCTTTTTTATTTTTTACTCTTTATTTTTTAGTTTTTTTACTCTTTTTTGTATTTTTGGAAGTTCTTCTGTAATTTTTTTGTAAAAAGGATCTTCATAATCTGAAGAATACCATTCATTTCCTATTCTATATCTAATTACTGTGTAGCCTGAGTAGTCTTTAGTATTTGGATCAATAGTATCTACATTAATAACATCTATTTCTTCAATTTTTTCAATTAAATCATCTTCTTTTGTTTTATCTATTGTTGCACAACCAGCAAAACTTCCAGCTAAAATTAAACCTATGCTTGATACTGCTTCCCTTAAGAAATCTCTTCTACTAGTTTTTTTCATGTTTATTTTATATTTTTTAACTATTTAAATTTTGTGTTTTGTAGTTATTTGATGATGGTAACAAATATGTTCTAAAATTCTTTTAAATTAATTTCAAAATTCAACTAAGTGTTTAAACTAATTTTATGTAATTAATAAACGTCTTTTGTTAACACACATCCTTAGATTAGTAATCCTATTGAAGAATTTTCGGATTTTAAATTTGTGATTTGGGAAAAAGAGGTTTATGGATTGTATCAATTGATTAATAACATTTATTAATCTATCCTTTTTTTGAATTTAATGTTGACACAAGAACAAGTATTGGAGATAAGAGAACATCTTGAGAAGGCACAAAATCCTATTTTCTTTTTTGATAATGATTGTGATGGATTGATGGCTTTTCTGCTTTTTAGAAGATATATTGGTCGAGGTCGTGGTGTTCCAATCAAGTCTTTTCCAGAACTTGATGAAAGTTATATAAGCAGAATTGATGAATTTAATTCAGATTATGTTTTTGTTTTAGATAAACCTCAGATATCTAAAAGTTTTATTGATGAAATAAAAAGTAAGAATTTACCTTTAGTTTGGATTGATCATCATAATATACCTGTTAGTTTTGATTATGAAAATGTTAGTTATTATAATCCTACCTTAAATAATAAAAGATTGAGTGAACCTACTTCTTATCTTGCTTATAAGATTATTGAAAATAAAAAAGACATGTGGTTGGCTCTTATTGGTTGTATTTCAGATAATTTTATGCCAGAATTTGCAGAGGAGTTTGCAAAAAAAGAACCTGAATTGTATAAGTTAGGAATTAGCTCTCCATTTCAGGTTTTGTATGAAACTCGTTTTGGAAAATTAATTATGATTTTAAATTTCGGGCTTAAAGATAGAACTACAAATGTGATTTCTATGATAAATTTATTAATTAATGTTAGCTCTCCTTATGATATTTTAAATGAAAATGAAAAAAATTTTAAGATAATAAGAAGATATGAACAAATAAATAAATCTTATCAAAATTTACTTGATAAAGCAAAGAAATTTGCAAGATCATCTAAAAAAGTTATATTTTTTCAATATGGTGGTGAATTAAGTTTGAGTGCAGATATCTCTAATGAACTTTATTATAGATTTCCTGGGAAGGTTATAATTGTTGCTTATCTTAAAGGAGATATTGCTAATGTTTCTGTAAGGGGAAATATCAATATACTTTTAATAACACAAAAAGCTATTAAAAATATTGTAGGTGCAACAGGTGGTGGGCATGAACATGCTACAGGTGCTAAGATGGATATAACTGGACTTCAAAAATTTAAAGAATTTTTTGAAAAAGAAGTTGAAAAAAACAACTGATTTTTGGACATTTTTAAGTGACATTTATTATTAATTTGTTAGTTTTTAAATATCATAAAATATTTAAAGTGATTATTATTTAATAAAGTATGAATAAAATAACTAAGATAGGTTGGTATAATTGTATTATTTGCAGACTTAACTTAGTTTTTACATCACCTAAAAACCATTCAATTTAACCTTTACTCTTTCTATATCTGGGTTGAATTGATAATTAATCTATAAATATAGAGAGGGTGAAAAAAATGGATTTTTTGGTTGATTTATTTGTCTCTAGAAATGGAGAAAAAAATGAGTAGATCAAAAATGGAGAAAAAAGAATTAGAACAAAAAGAAGTAGAAAGAGAGCTAAAGAAACTTATAGAGTTTACTTTTAACTTAGAGAATGAGTTTCATAAACTAATGATGAAGTATTAGCTTTCTTGATTTAGAGAAATTTTTCTAGATGTAGGTGTGCCTGTTGATTAATAGCTTTTACCAATATAAACAACCTCTTCTGCGTCGTTATTGCAGATTATGCATTTTTTATTCCCAAATGTTTCTTCTTTTGTATTTGCTAATGTACCTCTTATTTCTGCACCTGTATCTTTTTCAATAACTTCAGCACATTTTATTCCTTCTTTATTTGTTGAACAAAAATTTACTCTTGCTATTTTCTTGCTGTTAATTGTTTTTTCTATTTGATCTTTTGTTTTACAATCAACTATTTTATCATTCATAAATTTATCTGCTTTTTCTTTTAATCTTATATCAAACTCTTTTCCTAATTTTTTTAATATATCTATTTTTTTTATATCTATAATTTCTTTTTTCTTTATATCTCTTAAGAAAACAATAATTTTTTTGGATTTTATCTCTTTTTCACCAATTTCAATTCTTAGAGGTACTCCTTTTAGCTCCCAGTTATAGAATTTTTCTCCAGAGCGTTTTTCACTACAATCTATTTCAACAGTTAAACCTAAATCTTTTATTTTGTCAAATATTTTTTTTGTTTCTTCTAAAACTTTTTTTTGATTTTCTTTGTTAAATATAGGTATAATAATAACTTGTATTGGTGAAATACAGAAAGGCATTACTAAACCTGAGTCATCTCCATGTGTTGAAATTATCGATGCAAGAATTCGACTTATTGCAGGTCCGTAACAGGTTTGCCAAACATATTGTTCTTTTTCTTGTTCATCTTTAAATTTAACATCAAATGCTTTTGAAAAATGCTGCCCTAAAAAGTGTGTTGATGGTTGTTGAATTATTTTTCCATCTGGCATTAAAACGTCTGAACCAATTGTATAAACAGCTCCTGCAAATTTATCCCATTCAGGTCTTTTCATTGGAAGAAAAGGTATTCCAAATTGCTGATGCATAACTTCTTCAGTTGTTTGTATATCTTCTTGAACTTGTGTTTCTGCTTCACTTTTTGATTTAAAAGCATTATGTGCCTCAATCCAGTAAAATTCTCTTGCACGTATTAATGGCCTTGTAGCTTTTGTTTCATATCTATAAACATTTGCTCGTTGATATAACTTTAATGGTAAATCTCTCCAGCTTCTTATCCATAAAGAATACATTTGATAAAAAGCTGTTTCTGATGTTGGTCTTAAGGCCATTTTGTCCTCTCCTTGGACATGTTCTAACCAAAAAACTTGAGGAGTAAATCCCTCAACATGAGAAGATTCTTTTTTAAAATTTCGTTCAGGTATTACAACTGGAAAAAAGCAAGGTTTGTGCCCTCTTTCTTGAAGAGCTTTTTCATATATTTTATACATATTTTCTATAGCAACTGCTCCCCAAGGACGAATAACTATAAACCCTTTAATGTTATATCTTGCATCAGCTATTTCTGATTTTTCAACAACTTGAGTATACCATTCACTAAAATTTTCTTTTTTTACAGTTATTCCCGTATCTTTTTTTTCATTATCTTTAAGCATCTTATCTTTAAGCAAATTCGATTTTATTACTCATATTCTTTGAGCTAAATATTTTATTTATTGTTTCTAATGCAGTATATGAATCAAGTGCAAATCCTAAACTTTCAGATTCTTGTAATTTGAAGTTATTTATTCCAATAACATTACCTTTTTTGTTAATTAGTGGTCCACCAGAATTTCCTCTGTTTAGAGGAGTATCTATTTGGATATAATTATTTTGATTATTTAACCCTTCTCTGTTAAGTCCACTTATAATTCCTTCTGTTACTGAGAAAGAAAGTCCTAAGGGATTTCCTAATGCAATTACTTTTTCTCCTAATTGAACATTTTCTGAATTTTCAAATTTAAGATAGTCTAGGTTTGTTCGGTTTATTTTAAGAATAGCTATATCATTATCAACATCATATCCAATTAATTTTGCGGAAATCATTTTATCTTCATTGTATAACATTGCTCTTGCGTATCTTCCACCTATTAAGACATGAGCATTTGTTATAATATAACCATCTTCAGATATTATAAAACCAGATCCTTGAGCAACATCAGTATTAATACTAACAATTCCTTTGATTACTTCTTGAATTATTCCTGAAAAGTCTTGACTATTTGAGTTTGCTTTTATTTCATTTATTTCACTATTAACATCTTTTTTTATAGTTAATAGACTGTCAGTTAATTCATTTATTTGATAATTATTTTCCTCTTTTATATCATTAATTTGGTTTTTTAATTCTATTTTTGTTTGATTATTTATTTTTATTACTTTTTGATCAATTTCTTTTTTCATTATAACTATATTTTGAGTCATGTACACTAAATAAATTATTAAAAATACTTGTATAATAATAATTATCGTTGTAACTGACAGTTTATTTTCTTCCATAAATAGTGTAGTTATTTTATGTTTATTAAGGTTTTGAATTTTGAGTTAGATAGAGTAAAACTCTTAAAGTGACTTAAAGTAGTATCATTGGGCTTGTAGTTCAACGGATAGAACAATCGGCTTCGGAGAGAAGTTTTGTGATTAAGGATAATATAATAATCCAAAAAAACTTAGAGATACCGATTAATCTAGGTTCGATTCCTAGCAGGCCCGTAAAAATTAAAAAGTAAATTGTTAATAAAAAGAGAGTGATTATAAAAGATGATTGAAGAGATAATAGAAAAAATAGAAAATATTCCTATAAATTTAAGAGAGCATAAGAATAGGGTTAAGTTTATTCCTGAAAAAAATTTTGAATCATTTCTTGATTTAAAATTTAATATTATAAATGTTATATTTTATCTTTATTATAGTGTAAAAAATAGATTTGTGTTTTACTTAATTAATAAAGAATTGATAATAGCTATTGGAAACTTTTTAAAATTTAGGAGAAATTTAAAGATTAATTATTAAAATGAGAATGATTTTTTTTAAGAATAAGTTACTCTTAGGAATATTTACTTTGAGTGGAACAATGATTGGGGCAGGCATGCTTGGATTGCCTTATGTTTTTTCTAAAAGCGGAATTTTAGCGGGTTTAATCTGGTTAATCTTATTGGGAATTTTAATGCTTTTTGTTCATCTTTATCTTGGAGAAGTTGTTTTGAGAACTTCAGGAGAACATCAATTAGCAGGATATGCTGAAAAATATCTTGGAAAAATCGGAAAGAAATTAATGTTTTTTGCAATGTTTTTTGGAATTTATTCAGCTCTTTTAGCTTATTTAATTGGTGAAGGGCAGAGTTTATCTTATTTTTTTACAGGAAGTATTGATTATGCAGTTATTTTTGGTTGTATTTTTTGGTTTGTTTTAACTTTATTTTTAAAGGAAGGAATAAAACAACTTAAAAAAATTGGGGCTTTTGCTGTTCCAATTGTTTTACTTTTAATTGTTTTTTTATTTATTTATTTATTCCCAAGAATTCAATTGAGTAATTTAAGTTATTTTGATACTAATTTTCTATTTTTACCTTTAGGTGTAACTCTTTTTGCTTTGTTAGGATTTAGTTCAATTCCAGAAGTTAGAGAAGTTATGAAAGGAAATGAAAAGAAGTTTAAATATGCGATGATTTTTGGAACATTAATACCTATTTTTGCTTATGCAGTATTTACTTTTGTATTCTTAGGTGTTTTTGGAGAGAATATTCAGGAAGTGGCAACAATTTCTGTTGGAAAATTTGGAAGTTTTTTAGGAATTTTTACAATGATAACAAGTTATTTTGTATTAAGTTTTGCACTTAAAGAAGCTTATGTTCATGATATAAAGTTAGACAAGAAAAAATCTTTTTTACTTGTTTCAGTTATTCCCCTTGTTATTTATTTAGCTGTAAGTTTATTTGATTTAGCAGGTTTTGTAATTGTTCTTGGTATTGGTGGAGTTGTATCTGGAGGTCTTACAGGAATATTAATCTTATTAATGAATTATAAATCAAAAAAATACAGCGAAAGATATCCAGAGTATTGGATACCTATTAATTGGCCAATCATTATAGTTATTAGTTTAATACTAATCTTTGGAATTTTAATTGAGCTGGCAAAAATAATTTAATGTTATTTTAAAAGTTTTAAAAGTTCTTCTTTAGTAATGTGATAGTCAGCGCGCTTGTTTGTTAGTTTCATAACTTCTCCGAGAAGAAAGTTAAGAGCATCTTGTTTACCTGATTTAAAGTCTTCAGATGCTTTAGGATTATTTTGAATTGTTTTTTCACAGAATTCCTTAATTTCAGTTTTATCAGTTATTCTTTCAGAAGATTTCAACTCTGATTTTGGAGAGAAGGATTTAGGTATAAATTTGTTCAGAATTTGTTTAGCTTTTAGTTCAGTAATTTTTTTGTCTTTTACATAACTTAAAAGTTCAATAAAGTGATCCGGATTAATACTTATTTTTGGATCATCTAAAGTTGTTTTGTTATAATTTAATATTCTTAAAAGTTCGATTGTAACCCAAGATAGTGCAAATTGAGGAGCTATTTTTTCAGATACTTTTTCAAAGAATTCAACAAGTTCTAAATTGTTTGTAAGAACTTTTGCACTTTCGTTATCAATTTTATATTTTTTAATTATTTTATCTAATTTTTCTTGAGGTGTTTCTGGAAGTTCTTTTTGTATTTCTTTTACTTGTTTTTCAGATATTTTTATAACAGGTAAATCTGGATCAGAAATAAATCTGTAATCTGCCGCTCCTTCTTTTTCTCTCATCATTTCTGTTTTACCAGTTTCAGAGTTCCATCTTCTTGTTTCCTTTATCTTTACTTTTTCAGATTTATGACGTTTTAGTTCATATTCAATTGCATTTACAATATCAGTTATTGAATGAACATTTTTTATTTCAACTCTTTCAGAAACTCCTTGAATATTTACATTAACATCTGCTTTTATTCCAGCTTCTTTGTTTAAAGCTTTGATATATGAAAGGGTTAGAATTAATTGTTTGAGCCAGTTAGCAACTTCTTCACTTGAGCTGAAATCTGGTTCGGTAACAATTTCAATTAGTGAAGCTCCACATCTATTATAGTCAATATAACCTGTTTTTGGATCCCATGCAGCAGGATCTTCTTCAAGATGCATTTCTCTTATTCTGATACCCAGAAAATTTCCTTTTTCAGCAACCGGAACAGCGTAAGTTCCAGATAAAGTGTTTTGATAACCTTTTGGTAAATCTGGCCAACTGTAATGTTTTCTTTGCCAAATTAGTTTTTTATTATTTTCAATCGTATTAACTTTACAATTTAACATTAAGGCTATTTGAATTGTTTTTTTTATTGCCCTTTTATTTGGAACTAGGGGTTTACAACCTGGTTGAGCAGTACAAATTGGACATATATTTGTGTTGGGTGTTTTATCTTTAATATTCCCTAATTCTAATTTACACTTACAGAATAATTTTTCATTTGTATTAATGTATCCGTGAATTTCTAACCCAATCATTTCTTTTGTCATTTTATTTATATAACTGTTCCATTTTTAATGTTTTTGTTTTAATTCTAAAAAATTTTATGATTTACTACATTAAATGCTTTTTGATTTTTAAATAATTCATTCATTTTATTAAAATTTTAATTATTTTTCTTTAGTCTTAAATAACATAAAGTATTTAAACAAGTCTTTCTTTGTTTATTAACTCGATTTTTGATTAAAAAATTAAAAAGAGACCAAAAAAGGTAATACTTAGTTTATGGATAGAATTATTAAGGAAAAAATTAGTGCAGATCATCTGCTTTATGTAAGCTTAAAGTACACAAAAACTTCTGAGGTAATTATTAATTTAATTATTAGATGGACGACAATGATTAGTTATAGTTTAGATAGACTTTTGTTGCATGCTAAGAAAAAAAAGTTGATTAAAGTGATACCTACTTCTCCAAAACAAAAAATTGATCTTATTAAAGAGACATTTAAAAAAGAACAGATAGTAATTAAAACCGTTGAAATTTATGAAATGTTCAGAAGGATTGAGGAACTTCAAAAAGAATCAGAAGGTGAATTTAGGAAAAATGTTGCTTTAAGAGTCAATTATAGGGGAGAGTTTGTTAGAATAAACTTAGATAAATTGAAAGAATATTCTATTTTGTTAGAAAAGTTTATAAATTACCTTAAACAATTTTTATCATCTTAATTATCAAAAATAAACTGGTTTTTAATCATCAAAAAATGAATTTAATAAAATCTTTTAGAATTATACTTTTTAAGATTTATTAAATTAATTGTAGGTTTATTTAAATTTGAACAAAATGTCAAAATTTATTGTTATAACATCTGGAAAAGGAGGAGTTGGTAAGACAACTACTGCTGTTAATTTGGCTACAGCAATGAATTCTTTAGATGAAGATGTAGCATTGGTAGACATTAACTTATCAACTCCAAATATTGGTTTGCATCTTGGAGCACCAGTTGTTCCAGTTACATTAAACCATGTTCTGACTGGAAAGGCTGAATTAGTTGATGCAATTTATGAACATGATTCAGGAACTAAAGTAATTCCCTCATCACTTTCAATTAAAGAGCTTATAAGTATTAATAGAACTGAATTGATTCCTGTTATGAAAGAATTAAGGAATGTAGCTGACACAGTAATTTTTGATTCTGCTGCAGGATTAGGAGATGAAGCAATAGCAGCTATTTCTATTGCTGATGAAGTTGTTTTAGTTACAAATCCAGAAATGCCTGCAGTTACAGATGCCCTTAAAACAGCTAAACTTGCCGAAAGTTTAGGAAAAAAGGTTAAAGGAGTTATCATAACTCGATATAAGGGAAACAAGAGTGAAATGCCTTTGTCTAATATTAAAGAAATGCTTGAATTACCTATTTTAGGTATTGTTCCAGAAGATCCAAAGATTCAAGAAGCACTCTCGATGAGAAATTCAGCTACTTTATTGTATCCGAGAAGTAGAGCTGCAAGAAGTTATATGGCTATTGCAGGAAGAATGCTTGGAAAAGAAAATGAAGTAAATAAAAGTGCTTTAAATAGATTCTTTTCTAGTATTTTTGGAAAGTAAATTTATTTTTTATGATAATTACCTTAGTTAATAATTTGTTTTATAGAAAAATTATTTCTTTTTATTACTAATCCATAAAAAACATCCAATTATTCCAATAATTAAAAATATTCCCCCAATCAAATTTCCAGATGATTGACTCATTCTTATCGCATTACCTGTTATGTTTGAAGATAAAAGAAATAATCCACCACCTAACCCGACAATAGCCATTGCTTTTTCAATATCACTTTCTAGTCTACTTTCTTTTAATTTCTTTCTTACATTATTAGCAAGTTCTCTATAATGTTTAATCTGATCTCTTTCAGAAGGATGTTTATTTAGTATTTCAGCTATTTCATCATATACCTTTGCTGAATCTTCATAATTTCCTTGATCATATAAATCACGAGCTAAATCTTCACGATAACTTATGCCTTCTAGTTTACCTTTTGTCCTTTCAATGTATTTTTGTCTCTTTTTCCACTTTGTTTCTCTACTTTCCCAGGACCAGTCTACCATGTATTATTAAAGAATAATCTATTTTTAAACCTATCTTATTTTTTATTTTAGAATAGTTAACTAACTCTACTTCCTAGCTCGATGTCTTTTTCAGGGCTTATTAAAATTACTTTATTGTGATTATCATTAACTGCTGCTAACAACATCCCCTTACTTTCAATTCCTCTCATCATTCTTGGAGCAAGGTTTACAAATAAGATTATGTGTTTGTTTTTTAGTTCATCTTTTTTATAATATTCTTTGAGTCCTGCGCAAATTGTTCTTTTTTCAAGTTGATTTCCTAAATCAACTTCTAATTTATATAATTTATTAGCTCCTTCTATATCTTCAACATTAATTATTTTTCCAACTCTTAAGTCTATTTTTTCCCAGTCACCAAATGTTACTTCATTCATGTTTATTACTCCTTCAATTTGTTTGTATTTTTCTTTATTTAAATTATTCTCTTTTGGTTTAATATTATGTAGGGTGGATGATCTTTCTTTTTCTATTTCAATTTTCTTAAATAATATTTCTGCTTTTTTTATTTTTGAAACTTTTATAGGTTTTTTTAGATCTTTGAAGGATATATTAAAATTGAAAGTTTTTGCTATTTTTTCAGATGTTTGTGGAATAAATGGCCATAGCAATATTGCAGCTGTTTTTATTGAATCAGATAGCTCATAAAGAATTTTTTGAGATTGTTTTATTTCTTTTTCGGATTTTGCTTCCCAAGGTTTTGTTTTTTGAATATATTCATTACAAACATCGACAAATGTAAATATTTCTGCTAAAGCACGATCAATTTCATAATTTTCAAAATGTTTTTCAATTTTTTTTAGATTTAATTTTTTAATTAATCTGTTTGGTGTTTTTACAATTCCTTTGTTTTCTGCTAGTGTTGAGACTCTGCTTATAAGATTTCCAAGTTTATTTGCTAGTTCATTATTATGACGTTCAATTAAGCTTAATTCAGAAACATCACCATCTTGTCCGAAGGGTATATTTCTCATTAAGTAATATCTTACACTATCTGATCCATATTTTTCAGTTAAATAAATTGGAGAAATTACATTTCCTAAACTCTTACTCATTTTTTGACCGTTTATTGTGAAGTATCCATGAACAAAAAGTGTTTTTGGAAGTTTGTATTCTGCTCCTAAAAGTAGTGCAGGCCAGATTGTTGCATGAACTCTTATAATATCTTTAGCCATTAATTGTAAGTCTGCTGGCCAAAATTTATTAAAATTTGATTTTTTATCTTTTTTTAAACCACTTATATAATTCCAAAATGCATCTGGCCAAACCCAAATTGTATGATTCTTGTCAAATGGAAGATCAATTCCCCATGAGATTTTTGTTTTTAGTCTGGAGATCGAGACATCTTGTAATCCATTTTCAATAAATGTTAAAACTTCTTTTCTTCTTACTTCTGGAAGAATAAGATATTCTCCGCTTTTAATTAAATTATAAAGTTTATCTTGAAATGAAGAAAGTTTGAATAAATAAGCTTCTTCTTTTTTTATTTCAGGAATTGTATTATGCAAGGGGCATTTCCCATCAACTAAATCAGATAATGTTAAATATTGTTCACAACCGACACAATAGTACGATTCATAATTTCCTTTATAGATTAACTTTTTTTTGTATAATAAACTTAATAGATCTTTGACCTCTTTTTCATGATAACTATCTGTAGTTCTTATGAAATTATCATTTGAGATGTCTAAAAGTTTGAATGCTTGTTTGAATTCTGATGCAATTTTATCCACAAATTCTTTTGGTTTTTTGTTATTTTTTTCTGCTGTTTCTTGTATTTTTTGACCGTGTTCATCTGTTCCAGTAAGAAAAAATACTTCTTTGCCAAGTATTTTATGCCACCTTGCTAATACATCTGCAGCTATTGTAGTGTAAGCTCCACCAATATGTGGAGAGCCATTTGCATAATATATAGGTGTTGTTACATAAAACTTTGATTTTTGTTTTGCCATATTTGTAAGACTTTTAAATTGTTAATAAATTTAACTAATTATTAATTTTTCATAAGATTTTTAAATAGTTTTCACATTGAAATTTTATGTTTGGAACTAAATGTCTAAGATGTGGTAAGAGAGTTGGGAAGAAGTATGAGTTTTGTCCACATTGCGGTTTAAACATGAAATCTATGTCTAAAAATAGTGAAGACTATGGCTTTTTGGGAAAAAATGATTCTGATGATTTAAATTTTGAAAGTCAAATGCCTTTTATGTTTAAGATGTTAAAACCACTTATGAATGAATTGAATAAACAAATGTCTGCAATGGACAGTGAAATGAGAAAAGAATTAGAAGGTGTTAAAAAAATTGAAAGTAAAACTGAAAATAAAAGAATGCCTTCAACTAGTTTTAGTATTTTTGTTAGTGCACCTGGACAGAAACCAATTAGAGTAAATAGAGTTATAACAAGTGATGGAAGAATTATTGAACAAAACATGTCTAATAAACCCAAGGAAATTAAAACTGAAATTTTAGGTTTACCTAAAGTAAATAGTTCTGTTCTTCAAAAAGCTAAAAAATTAATTAAGGTAGAGCCTGAAACACTTGTTAGAAGACTTTCAGATAAAATTGTGTATGAACTTAAAGTTCCAGGAGTAAAGTCAGTTAAAAATTTGAATATTTCAAAAATTGAAAATGGATATGAAATTAAGGCTTTTTCAGATAAAGAGGTTTTTACAAAAAATCTTACATTAGGAATGCCTTTAGTAGAACATTATATTGAAGATGATAGTTTATTCTTAGAGTTTGGATTGGAGAAATAAACTATTAATTAATAATAAAAAATTTACACACTTTAGAATAAAGTATACTTTTTCTTATTTTATTTATAAATTTAATTTAATCTTTATATTAAATCGATTATTTAAACTAATTTTTATGAGCCTGCCAGGATTTGAACTTGGGACCCCCGGCTTTCTTAGATGAACTAAAAAAGCACTAGTTCTTATGAAATAGAGTCATATAAGACCGGTGCTCTACCAGGCTGAGCTACAGGCTCATGTAGACTTTAGCTTTAGGCTGTATTTAAATTTTCCCGATTTAGAAAGTAATATTCAATGGGTTACTTTTTGATAGAATCTTGATTAATAACAAACTAAATTAAGTTAGTAAACCGCAGTTATTTTTAAATTATGGTTGCTACTGATTTGTTACAAAAAATGGGCCGTTAAGTTTTTAAACCATTTGTGTTGATTATAAATATCATGAAGAATAAAACCGATCTTGAAGATGAAGAAGTTGGAAGTTGGAAAGGAAAAAAAGAAAATGAGGAAGACGAAGAAGACTGGAAAGATGACAAAGATGACCAAGATGAAGATGACTGGGAAGAAGATGATGCCGACTCTTTAGAATCTTCAGAATTTGATGAAGAAATTTGGTAAAAAAGAAGTTTTGTAATTGTATTTTATTACTTATTCAAAGATAGCACTGCTTTGTTGTTTTCTTTATTTATTTCTTGTTGAACATTTTCTTGATCTATTATAAAGCTTATTTTTTTGATTGATAATGGAATTTTCAAGTTATTTACTCTAATTGTTTTTCCAGAACCAATTTTTAAAGAACCTATTTCATAATTAGATACTAGTTTATTATCCGCATATATTGAAAGATTAGTGTTATTTGAATCAGAAAATCCTTTATTAAAAATTTTCATTTCAAAGTCTAAGTAAAAACCATGTTTTTCTGCAGTTATACTATCAAGGGTTAAGTCAGGTAGAGTAGGTATTTCATAAATTTGATTTATTTTATTTATTATTTCTTCATCTATTATTTGGTTACAATTATAATACGGGTACATTATGGATTTCTCATTTTTTGAATGTTCAAATCCTAAAACATGAAGTATCTCATGAATTGCAACTATTGGTTTTTTACATTTGTTTTCTTCATATAATAACATTGTTCCATTAAATATAACATAATAATTTGTTAAATTAATTATTGTTAACGGTCCACCTTCACCAGAAATGAAATGATTACTGTCTGGTTGTTTTTTTTCATTTGAACAAATTACTTCAATTTCTCCATTTTTTGAAATTTCAATAAACTTTATGTTTGTTTGTTTTTCGATTTCTTTGAATGCTTCTCTTGAATCATTTTTTTTGTTATCATTACAACCAGAATCTATTGAGTAACTTATTGATTTACTTGGAAATCTCATATTTTCATAAAACATAAGCCCGTTAGTATAGTCTTTAATTGTTAAGTTTACTTTTTCATTACTATTTTCTTCATTTAATCTAACAAATTTTTGAACTTCTGAAAAGTAAATAAAATAATTTATTACTAGAATTATTAAACAAAAAATTAAACTAATTATTAATATTATTTTTATTTTTTTCATATTAATAGGTAATACTTGGTTTTTTAAATTTGCCTATTTTAATGAATCTTTTAAGTAGTCAAAACCTGCTATAATTCCAATTATTCCAGTGGCAATAGCTAGTAACCATGCGAATGTTCTAAAAAGAATTATATTTGGTAGAGCGACAGTTAAGATTATTGCTCCAACTGCAAATGATTGGATAAATGTTACAACTTTACCTATAAATTTGACTTTGTATGTGTCTGTTTTTTTTAATACTCTTATTATAACTCCTGGTGCACCAATAATTTCACGAGTTAGACATAATATTGAAAGATAGGCCATTTTTGGATTTTGATTGTATAATTTTATTACTAAAATGATTAACAGAGGTATCATAAAAATTCGGTCGATGTATTGGTCTAATCTTGCACCTATTTTTGTTGTTTGTTTTAATTTTCTTGCAAGATAACCATCAAAAAAGTCAGTTAATGCAGCTAAGGTAAATATTAATAATATTATCAAATAATTTGAGGTGAATAATATAAGATATACTAAAATAAAACCAAGTATTAGTCTAGATATAGAAAGAGCGTTTGGAATATTAAATAATTTTTCTTTTTGATTATTTTTAGAGGTTTTTTTTGCTTTGTTTTTCATATTTTTATTATTAAATTATAATTTCTTTTGTATTTTTAAACATTACTAGATTTTAATAAAAGCAAGTTTTAAAAACTAATTAATTCTTGAAATATTAAATTTTGCCCGGATAGTGTAGTGGCCTAGCATTCCACCCTGTCACGGTGGCGACCCGAGTTCAAATCTCGGTCCGGGCGTTCCAGAAAGAGCTAAAACCTTAAAAAGAACATTTAATAGTTTCTTTTATGGAAAAAGTATTAACACATAAGAGATATTCAGAGAACAGTCTTGTAAATGTAGGCAATTGGAAAGTCAGCAATAAAGAAAAGACTTCTGTAAAACAATATGTTCAAGATTATGAAAATGGAAAGATAACTGGTAATATAGGAACAAATCCAAAAGCATTAATTGAAAGACTTCTTGGTTATCAAAAAATATTTTTAGAAAATATAAATAAAGATAATCCTACAAAGAAAGATATAGAATTATTTGTAGAATATGTTTTAAAGGATAAAATATGTTTTGAGCATTATAATCAAGAAACAAAAAAAAGAACAAAAAGACCTTATGCTTTAAAGAGTAAAAAAGCAATCTTTGATAATGCCTCAAAATATCTTAAATGGAAATTTCCAAATAAACTTGAACTTATTGAACCATTAAAAATAAAAATTAAAACAAAGAAACCAGATCCAGAATCATTAACAGAACAAGAAATTGATAAGCTAAGAATTAATGCTGGAGATATAGAAAATAGAACAACAATTTCAATTCTTTATGGTGCAGGCTGTAGAGCTGAAGAATTTTATAATATTCGATTTTCTGATGTGGAATTACCTAAGGGTAATGAAATGTTTGTTAAATTGAGATTAAGAAATGAGTTTTCAAAAACAGAGGGAAGAACAATCTCTCTTTATTATAAATATTGTCTTGAAGACTTGAGAGAATTAATTGAATTGAGAAAGAATGAAGGTTGTAAACCTGAAGAACCAATTTTTAAAAAGAGGTATAAAAGTCAAAGAGATTGGTTGATTAATCTTGGAAAGAAAACACTTAATAAACGAATATATTTTCATATATTTAGAAGCAGTTGTGCTACAGTATTATCAAATAGACTTAACAGACAGCAACTTTGCATCTATTTTGGTTGGAAATTTAATTCTCCTATGCCTGATGTTTATATTAAAAGGGATGGTGTGGATATGAAAGATGTTGATAATACTTTTAAGGCAACAGAATTTGAAGCATTAAAAAACCAATTAGAAATTGAAAAACAAAAAAGAGCTTTAAAAGAAGAAGAATATACTGATAAGATGAAGAAGTTACAAGATTCAATTGGGCATATTACTTCTTTAATTGATAACTATAAAGAACAATTACCTCAAAATCAAAAAGTGATTTCTGTAAAAAAGTAATATTAAAAATACAATTACTTGTTATTTTGTTTCTTAGGGTAATTGGACTGATTTAGACTAATCAGTTTAAACATCCATTCTATGTTTTCATCTTGTTGAGTTTCTAATTGTTTTTTCGTTTGCAATATTTTTAATTTTTTCATCTAACCAAGAATTAAATTCCTCTTTTCCAATTTTTGAGTCAATAAATTGTTGATTAAGATAGCTTATTAACTCTTCTTTTGAATCAGTTATATTTTTAACTAGAATATTTTTATTTAAGCTTACTTTAATTTCTTTCATTCCCTTATCACTTTTTCCTTTTGTTAATGTAATTAACTTATAATCTTGCAGTAATTTTATATGATCATGTATTGTTGAATAAGAATATCCTAAAATTTTTTTTAATTGTAATAGGTTTAAAGGTTTTAAAGAAACGATTTGTATAATATCTACTCTTGGTCCCCCACCCAAAATTCTTGCAATTTCTTCAGATTTTTGCTTGTAGAATCCAGAAATATTTGACAAGTTTAATCTCTCAAATACATCCATAAATTCTGATTCTTTATGTTTAATAGTTGAACAAGAGTATACATTATGGGAGTAATCAATCAAGAGTGTCATTGAGTCTATTTCTTTCATATTCTAATATATTTAGATTAATATATAAATGTATCGTTTAAACCTTCACAATAGAAACATTTATATATTAGTATTAAATTGTAATTGTATCGTATTAGGGCTTACAGTTTAAAAATGCAAACACAACAACTAATCAATGAAGAAATTGACTTCGAGAAAATGAAAGATGATTTAAGGATTATCCAAAATTTTCTATTGTTAAT